>OBXY01000158.1_pt1 | contig 16939 bp, 12 predicted proteins | sample 1476701 | NCBI WGS metagenome assembly OBXY01 (sample SAMEA2580187, study PRJEB22360) | human gut metagenome | biome: human gut; feature: human-associated habitat; material: faeces | place: Denmark | collected 2008/2010 | reverse complement strand
CTCACGAGCTGAAAAGAGGGGGGGGGGGGGCGCGCCCCCCCCCCCAGCCACACCCACCACACACGTCTACTTCACGTTGACCGCGTAACCGTCCTGCACACGAATCAACTGCGTACCATCCATCGGTTCTTCATGAATCAACACGCCGGACTCGTCCCCTGCAGTCCACTCCACGCGGTACAGAATCGACGAAGTCACCTTGTACATATCCTGCTTCTTCGCCTTCCAGGAGCAGTTGGAACCACCACGCGGCTCACCGCCGTAAATCTGACCGGCATCATCACACTGGATAAAGCCCTGAGTGCCGGTCTTCTGACCGTCGAAATGAACGTTCATGGCCAGGAAACTGATCTTCAGCTGCACGTGCGAGCCACCATCGGTCGCCTCAGAGATAAGCGGGTTACGCTTGCTGGACGAGCGTGCCTTCGACGGCGGCACCCAAGCCCAGACGTACCCCTGAGTGAACACGAACGCGTCCGAACGCAGGTTCGCATCAGTCGGCTGCGTACGCACGGTCAGCTTCTCGAAATCGTAATCAGCGAGCGCGTCCTCCGCCAGCTGTGCGCCCTTCTTCGCGGCAGTAGCACGAGCCTCAGCCTCACTGGTCGGAACCGTGATGTAGTTATTACTAGCTGCCCCCTTCAGCGAGGGCTGATCTCCCGCCGGAGCACACTCAAACCGGGTGTAATTCTTGGCTACAGCTCCAGAGTCAATCTTCTTACTCGCGTAACACGATTTCGGCGCATAGAACCATGCATCGTCAGTCTCACAAGGAACCTCAATACCACCGGCAGCGATACAGGTCTGCCCCTTCATCGACGCCACAGGCTGAACCACAGGAGCATCACCTGCGTCACGGTTCTCATTCACCGCTACTGAGCTGTCAGAAGAGTCCTGAAACTTATTCTGCTGAACCGCAACACGAGAGTTAGAAATATTAACATTCACATCCGCGCTCGCTGGCGCAGCCATACCAGAGGCAACAAGCATCGCAACCATGACGGTAGAACAAAAATTCTTGCGATATTTCATCTTCCACCCCTCCTCTACGAGGAAGCACATCCCTTACCGAGAGAGCGTGCGCCATTATAAACGTAACGGCCATCCTGCAAACGAATCACCGACACCTCAACCGTAGTCGTCGACTCCGGACCAGTAATAGCACGCTCACCATCAGCAGTACGCAACTGCGTCCAGTCCGAGCAGTACTTCACACGCAGCACAGAGTAGGGGTGAGAGGTACCATCGGGGTAATCATAGGAAAAGATATCCGTCACCGACATATCACGAGCGATAACCTCGCCCTTAAAAACACCACCGTTGTTCTTAATGTCATCACGGGTAACCTGAATATTTTCCTTGACCTTATCCAGCTTTTCCGGAGCCACAAACTTCAGCAGATCCTCATCACTCGTATGCTCGAAGTCCCCATGCAACCACGCATTCAACATGCGGTTGTCATTCAGCGCAACACGCTTAGCGGCCTTAATCGCTGCTTCCTTCGCAATCGCGGCATCCGCATTCGTATCATCAGCCGCACGAACCTCAACCACCTCAGAACCCTTCGGATCCGCCGCCACAGACGCAGACGCAGATACCGAAGCCTTCGCAGTAGTGGGGGTTGACGCAGCAGACGCGCTCGCCGAGGCAGTTGCAACCGGCGCATTAGATGCAGAAGCGGATTCGGAGGATTCGCTGGTTGCCTGTCCGCCGCCGCATGCAGAAAGTGCAAGCATCAGGGCAACGGACAGGGTAGCCAGGCCGGTGCGGGTGGTTCGGTGATTAAGGGTCTTCATGGTGTGCTCCTTTGAGGTTCACCTTGATCTGGCGCCTGGTATGTGTAGGCTCCAGTGGAGGTTTTATCGGTTGGTTTCACCGTAGCACATAGGGTGTGTGCTGATAGGAGGTGGAGGGGAAGGGGTTAGTCGGCAATTGTTTTGTAGTGAGCTTTGCTGTTCTTGGGGTGTAGCCTAATGCCGGTTACGGCGTTCTTCTTGCCGGGGGCATCGACGCGTTCTACGCGGGCGATGAGGTTCGGGTCTACGGCGGCGATTTCACAGGCAGACTTGATGAATGACTTCCGGAAATTGCTAATGGTCGAAAAATCAGAGCCCATCTGCCCTGCCAGTTCCTCCCAGGAAATCACCGGCATCTTCTTCGCACCGGACCGGTCCACAGAATAAAGTCGGCCCTTGAGCCACAGCCACATCAGAAGAGTCATCGGCGACTTCGTGGAGGCAGCCAGTTTTTCCCAGCGGCGGGAACCATGCGGAATCGGCCACCTGCACACCACATTTTCGTAGAATTCCTTACTGAGAACCACCGTAGACTTTCGGTCGTTCACGTCGCCGTCACGAGTGAAGGTTAGGGTAGTTTCTGGACCGACCACACAGCTAATCGTATGGATAACCTCGTCACCATCTTCATCAAACCTGTAGGTGGTGGCATCGATACGCATGGCCAGCAGGGCGCGCAGCTGGCGTTCTGCCTCGCGGGCGTTACGTGAGCTCCAGGGAATTCCGATGTCGTTGAGGAAGGCGTACCAACTAGTCGCCAGGTTGATTTCCGGGCCACCTGCGCGTACTGCTTCGGTGCACAGCCAGTGCAGAATCATCACCGCAATCTTGCCAGATGGCAGGATGGTCAGGGTTTCAAGGGTGCCGGGCAGAATGATATTTCCAGCAGTCAGCGTGAGAATGCGATTACCGTTACGGCGCTCCCACTGCACAGCAGACATGGTGGTTTTAGCGCCCTCTGCATCGCGCATCTTGGGTGCACGGACGGGCAGAGCGAAATTCACGAAAAGCTCGGGAAAGTACGAGACACCGGGATTCGGCTTCGGTGCCGAAGTGCTCGACTCGACATTGTGGTGGCTGGTAGACTGATTCACAGCCTTCTCCTCTTTTTCTTTTGTTGCGGAGGGGGAGGCTAGGCTTCCCCCATATATCGTTTGTAATTGGGTAGGGGGAGGCTACGCTTCCCCTTTTTTCCTTATTTTGGGGGAGGCATCTAAGCCGTCGGGGTGCCTGTTCATACCCCGGCGGCTTTTCTTATGCCGCCCCAAAAATTAATTTTTGAGTTATTCACCATCACCCTAACACGGCGTTTCTCCAGGGTGCAACCGATTCCGTGATGCATTTTTGGGCACGTCGAACGATTTAGGAATCAGACATTGAAGCAAAAATTAGCCTCTTGAGGGTGGGACATTCTGTCGTAAGGTGACCGGACATTTTGTACCAAGGTTTAGCTATTTCCGCTAGTCAGTAGCTTATTCACCTTCCCAGGGCGACCGGACATTTTGTACCAAGGTGACCGAACACCACGGCACGAGAGGGTGGGACATTCTGTACCAATAGACGAAATATCGCACTTCAAGGTGACCGGACATTTTGTACCAAGGTGACCGGACATTTTGTACCAAGGTGACCGGACATTTTGTACCAAGGTGACCGGACATTTTGTACCAAGGTGACCGGACATTTTGTACCAAGGTGACCGGACATTTTGTACCAAGGTTCAACCAATTTCACTAGTCAGTAACTTATTTGCCCGCAAAGAAAAAACCTCCCCTATATATATTTCCTATATGGGTTTTTCTCCTCAATGGGGCTGCTCAGTCGCCGCGCCCCCTCCTCCGGTTCACCCCTGGCTATGCCGCCGTTCGGCGGCGCAATGCCCTCCCTACGCTCGGGCTGCCGAGGGGACCCCCTCACGCGGGGTTCCCCCGGACCCCCTCCCCCCGTTCGCCCACAAAGGGCATCTGCCCAAGGGCTGAGGCTTCGCTTCGCTCAGCTCTCAGCTCCTAAGGGCTTATGCCCTTTTCGGCTTCGATTCCATCGCCAGGCGCTGGTGCGCGCGCCGCCGCCAAAATAGCACGCTCGTACCTCGCTGCGCTCCAGCGCGGGGAGGGAACCTCCGCCTTGTGGCCACGAATCGGCGGCTTAAGTTTTCGCCTGCTTGAGAATGGCTTAAGTGGGTAGGTGAGCCTAGTACACGCGAGCGCGTCTGCGCGGTACGGGGAGGTCACAGGGTAGTATTGCGCCTAAATTTTCATTGGTGAATTGAATCAGACTATGCCGCAGGAAGCCTTGGAAGGCATCTCTGAGGCGCTTTTATGGTTTCTGCGAATTCCTAGGTGCTATTTTTTGTTCTGCGCCACTATAGAGCTGTCTGTAGCTTTTGTTGAGCGCTTTGGTGTGCTGCCTATATGACCCGCCCATTTGTCCCGAGGTGGTGGGACATTATGGTGCGAGGTGACCGGACATTCTGTCCCAAGGTTTAACTATTTCCACTAGTCAGTAGCTTATTCACCCTCCCAAGACGACCGGACATTTTGTCGTAAGGCAGTGGGACATTCTGTCGCCAATAGCTGGGACATCCTGTCCCAGGGTGACCGGACATTATGGTGCGAGGTGGGGCGGGACATTTTGTCCCAAGGTTTAACCATTCCTGCTAGTCAGTAGCTCATTTATCCCCCAAGACGACCAGATATTTTGCACCAAGGCGGGGTGGGACATTCTGTCCCCAATAGACGAAATATCGACCCTCAAAGCGACCGGACATTTTGTACCAAGGTGGCGGGAGGCCACAGGGCAGTGCTGTTCCGGGGTTTTCACTGGTGGGTTGAATCAGAATATGCTGCTGGAAGCCTTTTGCATGTCTTCTCTGTTCCGTTGACGCTGCCGGTGTTAAGCTCGATACACCTACTTCAAAACCCACTCTTTGCCTAGTTTGATGGTGAGAAAATCATGTCCTTCAATCCCCCACTCTGCAGCCCTCAAAGGATCACTCTAGTCCGAGAGCTTTACGGTATCCGCAAGAGCGAACTGTCGATGCGATTAGGCGTCAGTGCTCGGACTATCACCTGCTGGGAGTTGGGTCTTCAAGCGCCCTCGGCGGGTGATGTTGCAGGGCTCTGCCGTGTCTTTGGGGTTGATCCTGAATTCTTTGAGCCTGGGCCTGATGGCGTGTCTGTAGGTTCTGATGTCCCACACTTTAGGTTCTACCGGTCTGGTATGCAGACTCTTACCTTGCAGGGGCGCGCCTATGCGCAGGTTATCCAGGATCTGGTGCGCACCCTTAGGGGTTATGTGGATTTTCCGGTGCTGGATCTTCCTGATATTACGGCGGATCCTGAGCTTGCGGAGTCGATTGTTCCACAGATGGCGGCGCAGCAGGTTCGTCGTGTATGGGGGCTAGGGAGCGACCCCATCGCTCATGTTCTCCGGGCGGTTGAGGATCATGGGATCTGTGTTGTCTTTGCGCCCTTTGAGCATGCGTCCTTGGATGCCTATTCGGTGTTCGGTGGCGGGGTCCCGCTCATTGTTCTGAACCCGACTGTGGGTGATTACTACCGGCAGCGCTTCGACGTGGCTCATGAGCTCGGGCACCTTGTAATGCATCCAGATGCAGAGCCCGGCAATAAAGTGATTGAGGCGCAGGCTGACGCTTTTGCGGCTGAGCTCCTGGCTCCTAGTGAAGTGCTCCATGATGAGCTGCCTACCCGTATGGATGGGGCAGGCTGGCTCAAGCTCAAGGAGCTGAAGGAGCGTTGGGGTGTCAGTATGAAGGTGCTGCTGGATAAGGCGTACGCGGTAGGTCGTTTGACGGAAGAGGGGTACCGTGCAGGCATGAAGTCTCTGTCTCGAAATGGGTGGAAGCTGTTGGAGCCCGGGGCTATTTCGGGGATTGAGGAACCCTCGCTTATCCCCCATGCTCTTGAGCTTCTGGGTGACGTGGGGGTAGGTCCTGAGGAGGTCCGGGAGAGGTCACGTGTTCCACAAGGCTACTTCAAGGTGATGACTGCGCGGTGTCCGCTTCTTCCCGTTAGGGCATAGGTGAAGGCTTCGGTGTTGGCATGGATTTACATGTCAGTACCGGAGCCTTTTGTTCTCTCTGCCGTTGTTTTTTGGCTTGTCAGTGCTGTTATGTGGGGCGCCCGCTTAGTCGGAAAGTTGGTAAGTCGGAAAGTTGGCATGTCGAAAAGCCAACAAGTCGGCATGTCGGAAAGTCGAAAAGTCGGAAAGTTGGTATACTTATTTCCATAGTCCACCCCATAGAATTTGGAGAGCACACTATGAGCCTTATCATCGGTGTCATTAACGCTAAAGGTGGCGTCGGTAAGACCGTCACCAGCATCTACCTCGCCTGCGCCCTGAGCGCCAGTGGGCACGATGTTGAACTCTGGGATGCAGACCCTCAGGGATCAGCAACCGACTGGTCCCTCACCGCCGCAGAAAACGATTCGGAGCTTCCCTTCCCTGTGTCCTCGGTCAACGTTGCGCAGCTGAAGAGGTACCCTACCCGTTCCGAGATCACCATCATTGACTCTCCCCCGCTGAATGAGTCGATCATGAACGCCATTGCGCAGCGAGCTGACGTCCTCATCATCCCGGCAGCACCGGCAGGCCTGGACATCACCCGTGTCTTCTCCACCCTTACCTCCATTCCTGAAGGTAAGCCCGCTGCTGTACTGCTCACCAACGCTAACCCGCGCACCATCCTCTACCGTGAAACCACGGAACTGCTGAGCGAATCCGGCATCACCTACCTGGACACCCCCATCCGCCCCAAGCAGTCCATCCGCGCCTCCTACGGTGCAGAACCCCACGACCTTGAAGGATATGATGATGTAGCATCCCAGCTTCTCACCCTCCTGAACCTGCGAAAGGACTAACCCCATGTCTCAGAAAAATTCAAAGCTCAACGTCACCCTGTCCGACTCTACCGAGCGAGCCGTCAAGAATCGCCCCGGCTTCGAGCAGGCCTTCAAGAACACCACCAAGCCCGCCGAGCCGATGAAGAAGGTGACCGCCACCGTCCCGGAAAGCGCGCAGATCCGCCTCAAGGTTCACGCTACCCGCACCGGCAAGACCATTAGCGAGCTGATCCTCGAATACATCAACCAGTTGGAAGACTAACCCCCTCTGCCATAGCCGGAAGTATCTGAAGAGATGAAGATGCCCCTCCCCTAACCCGGGGAGGGGCATCTTCATATACTCACCAGTATCTATGGCGCCCGCTAAAGGCTACGATTTCTTGACGGCAATGCTATAGCGAGTAAACAAGCGCGTCACAATCGTTTCCTCCGGGCACCCCGGCTCAAGCTTATAAGCCTGCTCGACAGTAGCATCAAGTGCCCTGTGCGCCTTCGTAAGCTCAGGGTAAATGAACTCGTTATCCGGATTGTAAAGATCCTTCAAAGAGGTTCCCGGGAAAGACGCACGGGCATCAAGAACCGCTTGAGCAGCATCAGCAATCTCCTGCCGCTGAGCCCGAGTAACTTTCGGCCACACGAAATTGTTATACACAATGACGTTGGAGTAGTTGTAATCGCTCTTGAGGCGACCGGCAACAACCCGCATCCAGGCGTTATGGACGCGGGAGGTCAGGATACCAAAGTGGTACACCGTAGCGTCCGGTACGAAGAAGAGCTTATTTCCAGGAATCATGCCATCAGTGACGAAGTCGATAGGGATATACTTCCGACGTTGCGAAGAGACGGCAGGGACAGCCAAATATGCTCCCTCGCCCTTGTACTTAATCTCGTCAAACAGCCAGGGGGTCTCCGCCTTCTTCCGGGTCGCTTCCTTCGGTGACTGCTGACGCATATGCTGCACCGAGCGCACACGGTCAACGACTTCAGGCATGGACGCCCAGACATGTCGCGGGCAGTCCTGCAACCACAGGCAATAGCGGTCCTCGCCCTTAATGAATTCCAAACCCATCGAGAAGCGGCGAATCCACGGCTCAATAGTAGGCTGGGCCCGCAATAGTTCTTCCCTCTCCTGAGGGCTAAGAATCAGGAAGCCTCCATCGCTGGGCTTTCCGCCAGCAAGCATCGCGGGCACGTCACTGAGCGCTTTGGAGCGTCGGCTAATGAACATGTCTTTTGCATCGACCAAATACGCGTTGATGCGGCTGACCTGATGCTCGATCACATCGTCGCCGTGGTGCTCAAAAATCCGTTTAGGGGATACCTTGCGGTACCCGAAGCCTACGATGATGACGTGTACCCGGGCAACGTCGCTCGACTCTGAAGCCCACACGAAGGTGCGATGCGCGAAATTAATCTGAATCCCCTGCTCAAAGAGGGGCTGCCACAAGGGCTGAACCTGCTGGCCCTGACATATCGAATTCGTCGAAACCAGGGCAGCCTGAATCGAGGTGCCCTGCATATAATCGGCTGCCATCTTGTACCAGCACGCTACATAGTCGAGGGTACCGCCCTTTTGGCCAAGAATACGCAGGCGGTCTTCCTTCTGCTGCTCGTCAAGGTTGGAGTGCCCGATGAAGGGAGGGTTGCCGATGATGTAGTCGCACTCATCGGCAGGGACCACATCAGACCAGTCCATCTGCAAGGCGTTACCCAAGACGATGTGCGCTGAGTCCTTCAGGGGCAGGTCCTCAATGATCTGATAGACAATGCTCTGAGCCTCAGCATTGGCTTGGAGCTCAGCGATCCACAACGCGGTGGCGGCGACGTTGACGGCGAAATCGTTAATCTCAATACCGTGTAGCTGGGCCAAAGAAACCTTCAACGGCGAAACATTCAACGGCATGTCCTCGGCGGTGAAGCCAAAGACACCCTGATGGTTCATCGCCTCGGAGAGCACCTTGTTCTCCAGGCGGCGCAAGCTGATGTAAGTCTCGGTTAGGAAGTTACCCGAGCCGCACGCCGGGTCAAAGAAGGTCAAACCAGCAAGCTTATCGTGGTACGCATCCAACCTGTTCTTTCGCGCTTGCTGACCGATACTACTGTCCGCCAGAATTGATTCAAGCTCAGCGGTGAGGTCATCGAGAAAGAGCGGGTCAATGACACGGTGAATGTTCTTCACGGAGGTATAGTGCATACCGCCTGAACGGCGCGTCGCAGGGTTCAGCGTGGACTCAAAGACGCTACCGAAGACAGTCGGCGAAATATGGGACCAGTTCGTACCCATACTCACTTCCTCCAGCAGGACCTCAAGGATTTCCTCGGTGAAGTTCGGGATCTCCACGTCAGCCTCGAAAAGGCCACCATTGACGTAGGGAAAGTCCTTCAACTGGGCAGAAGCGTAGGGGTCACGGTCTTCAGGCTTGGCACGAAGGTGCGCGAAAAGCTCCTTCAGCGCGGTACGCACCTGGGTAGCGGGCATAGCCTTCAAATAACGGTAGAACGCATTCTTGGGGAACAATCCGGCATCTTCAGCGAACAGGCAGAAGACCAGCCGCACACACAGCACGTTAAGCGAGTGACGGCTTTCTTCTGAGTCCGGGTCAACGTACTGAGCGCGCAACATCTCATAGAGCTTGCCGATGAGCGCACCGGCCTCCAACGAGACCTGTTCCTCTCGCACCTGACGGGCACGCTGCGGATCCACCAGGAAATCAAGCAGGTGAAGCTGCTCCGGCAACTCTGCAAGCCGGAACTGGGTATAGTTCTCCCCCGGCTTCTCAACATCAAGGTCATGGATGCGGAAATAGTCGAAATCGCAGACGATGATGGTATCTGCACGCTGCGAGTTACGCATGGAGTCCACGTACCGCTTCGCCTGCTCAAAGGGGGTCACCATAACCCCCTGACGCAGCTCAGGCTTATCCAGGTTCACGCCGAGGGACTTCTGCTCGATAATCGTCTTGGCGGCAGGAATGGTTACGTCGATGAAGCCTCGCTCGGAGGTCGATGCCTCGAAGTGGACGTTCGTTGTCACATCCTCCATGCCCACCACATCACGCAGCAGCTCAAGCCAGAAGGAGTGGGTTTCGCCTTTCTCGTACCCGCGTCCTTCCCACTTCTGAGCGAAATTCCTAGCACGCTCGACGCGGCTACGCTCTGCAGCCACAAAATTCTCGGTCAACAGGGGTTCTCTCCCATCTCTGATGTCTCAGCTATTTTTGGACATCGGATGAGGCGGGGTAAGGCAGATACTATAGACCGCCTTGTCTTCCATAATCCCTGTCCACGGCCTTAAATGTACCAAGAAAACACTAGTCAGAATGGTCAGGGCACTCTCTCACCATATAAGGCTAGAGGCCCCTTCCCCGGGTGAGGGAAGGGGCCTCTAGCGGCAATTATTGAAAGCGTGGACCTCGTTAGAAGAACAGCGGTGCAGCCAGACCGGCGAGCGTTACCACCATCGAACCGGTAATGAGGTAAATATTAGGATCAACGCGCTGAGGCTGGCGTGCAGTAAGCCCGATACCGGACATCAAGAACACCACGCCCAGGCAGAAGATCACGGCACCATACGCTCCGTAGAATCCAGCAGCAGCGGCGGTGGCCAGCAGTAGCTTCAGATTCACCTTCTGCAAAAGAGCAGCCTCATATTTGGTGTGCATCCGGTAAAGCACCCAGACGATGAACGCGGTAGCGAGCATCCAGCCGCCCTTTACCCCGGCGGCAGGTACCGGGGTGAAAAAATATCCGCTGCCGCTGGCTGCTACCAGCCCCAACGCGATACCTCCCACCACGGAGGCAAGAGCTTTCGCTTGAGTCTCCACATCAGAGATAGAGCCCACCAGAATGTACCGTCCGCACAGGATTAAAATAGCGGGCGGAAGCACGTACGGGATGACTGAATCTGCGACCCCCATAAGCGTCAGAGCCCACGTGCAGACGGTGACAATCAGCCCGGTGAGCACATAACGGGCTAAGCGGTCCTCTCGCTCGATAGCTTCAGAATCCATGTAGGGGTTCCTCCTTATTTCTTATCTACACAAGGCCCCCTTGGGTTAGAGGGTGACATACCAGGTGATGTGGTTCCTCTCCTCGTCTCTTCGAGGGAGCAATCATCGGTGTGCTGGTGCGGCTTCTTTTTCTTAGAATTCACCATCTGCTTCTGAATGGGGCAGTGCCACTTCTCCCATCCTTCAATGCGCAGGTAATTATGGTCTCGGTCAGATTCCTTCACCTGCACCTTATCAGGCATGATCGTGTGGTCGAGGTCAGCGTAGCAGCCAAAGTCCTGCTTCCACTTCTTCAGCAGTCCCTGACGTGTGAAACTAGCGGACAGCTCGTCCTCGACTTCAGGGGCTGTGCCCCTGATGTCTAGGTGCTCTCGCCCCTGAGTGTCAGTCCACGTATGGCAGGTGGCTTTCAGGGGAATCTGCTGATCTGCTGGCTTATCAAAAGACCACTGGTAACCCTCCCCGGGATAATAATCCTGTTGGTAGATGATGTACAGGACCCCTAGAACGGCAAGGTGCGCTGCTAGAACGTACAGCACCACCGTTTCGGTGATGACGGCACGCACCGCCTGGGCACCGAAGATCTCACACAGCCCCTGGCCCGCACGAAGAAAGAAGGCAACAGAAGCCATAACGGTGGCCAAAAGGACGTTAAAGATTTTGTCAGTGTTATGCGTTGAGACCCTTTCATAAAGCAAGGGGGCGGGGCCCACCTGGGTGGACCCCGCCCCCTCTTGATGGTGATGCACTACTAGTAGCTATAAACCTGCGGACCATTCTTGACGTAATAATCCACCATCTCCGGAACCAACATAGGATCTTCAACCTGGTAGGATGCCACCGCTACGGCGTCACTGTTCACGACCCACCAGTCATCGGGCAGCGAGTCAATCCACGTCTCCCAGTCCTTAGTGCGCCAGTTGCAGAGACGGTCTTCGTACGTCTCGAAGCTACCCCCACCCAAAGATTCCGGGAACGATGACAAATCTTCAGCAGGGTTCTGCGCGTAGCCCTCCGGTCGGCCTTCATCCCAGCACTTAACGAACTGACGCCAGTTCTTCTTCGTAATGATGAAGGATTCCTCACCGTCAGGGCCGAACTGCTTCAAGCCACGAACGTACGAGGAGGCCTCTACACGCTTCCAGAAGGTGGGGATGTCAATCTCACCACGCTGCAGCAGATCAGCCAGGAATTCAATACGGTCATGCTTCGGCGCAAACGCACCGTAGGGCAGACCCTCACCATAGGTCAGCAGATGACCGGCAAGGTAGTCATCCATATTGATGGTCTCCCAGGAGAAGCCGTTGATCTCCTCATACTGGTCTACTTCCAGGCAACGGTACCACTCGTTGTGGTAGACGTACATCAGCAGCTCAGCTGAAGCACGCTCACCCTGACTGGTAAAACGGTCCACCAGGCCAGCACGCACGTACTGTTCCTGTTCCTCGTTCAGGTGGTACTGACCGCCCTTACGGCGGAAGCCCAGATTCTTCGTCTCAGTACCGCGCTTCAGCTTCATCTTGTGAACCATGACGGCATGTTCAATCGTCTCCTGGTCCAAAGGCATGACATCCACCAGGTGGGTCAGAGTCTCGTAAGGGGTGACGATATTGAGCTTACGCAGCTCCTCTTCGCACGCGGAAGGAGAAGTGGGGTACATATCTTCCTTGATGAAAAGGAGCTTTTCTTCAAGGGGCATGACCGGAACTTCTTCACTCAGCTTCTTGGCGTAGTGAACGGCGGAGACATCATCCGGGTCTTCAGCTGCTTCTTCTAGAGCGGCCTGCAAATGCTGGTTGACGTATTCATCGATGTTGAAACGCTCAAAGAAACGTTCGAGAGCGTCGCAACGCTTCTGATTAATCTGCCAGCGTTCTTCCTCCAGCTTTTCGTAGTAATCCTGATCGTGCAGGATCTGCTGCTGCTCTTCGGGAGTGAGACTGTTCCAGTATGCTTCTTCAGCGATGCGATCCCGCTCATCCTCATCAGGGGCAGGCTGCTGCGGCAGACGGAGTGCACCAGGGTTTTCATACTGGCCAGTGCCGAACGCGTCCAAAGTGATGGCACCGTGCTCCTTTTCACGCAGCGGGTGGTCGCTGTTGAGCCATGCACGTGCATCACCAAGATTGATGGGCTTGGTCAAACGGTAAAGACGTACTTCCTGGTTGAGGTCGTACAGGTGCAGCTTCTGGTTCTCAAAGGCTTCACGGGCTTCCTGCTCGTTCAAGTAGATGAACATAGAGTCGCCGCATTCCTGCCAGTAAGGTGCGTCCAGGCGGGGGTCGTTCCAGGTGAGAATCTTGCCGTCCTTACGCTTGTACCGCGGGCGACCCGCCGGAGGGTTGTTCAGCTCCTTACGGCCTCGGTTAACGTGCACCAGGTAGCCGTACACGCCAGGCTCACCCTCCAACTCATCGTTCAGAGTGATGTGGTCTCGTTCCTCAGGGCCAGGAACTACCCAGTGCTTCTCGTCGTTGAAGTACTCGATTTCCTCATCGGTCATATTGTCGAAGAGGGAGCAGTCAAAGAGCATACGCGGGTCGATAAAGAGACGCCCAGGTGCTTCGTCCCCGAAAGCATTATGCACAGAGCGGGGAAGGTCCTTGGGCATGCCCTGGCGGCGCCACTTGAGAGGATGGATGCTCAGGTCCTTCTCCCAGGGGGTTTCACCGGTGACGCCGGGAGCACGGGTATGCATCAGCTCAGCGGAGAGGTCCTTACCCTTGACGGTGATGCGGTTATCCTTCTCCAGAGCTTCATAAGCGTAGCGAGCGCGGGCGTTTCGGTCGGCGTGGTACTGCTGCTGGTATGCCTTGTAGTTGGCTTCGGATTCGGGGCTGTGTGCCATGGTGGTTCCTTTCTGTGGTGGGGTTTTGTTGTGGTTCTACTGTAGGGGTTTTTGGGTGGTGGTTTGGTTGTTTTTTGGGGTTTGTCCTTTTGCTAAATTTGTTTATTTTTTGGAGGCATTGGACATGGTGGCGTATTGGCCGGGGCTGAGGTAGATGGTCTGTTTTTGGGGGGTTTTGACAGCGACCATATTGGGGATGTTTGAGGGTGCGAGGCTGTAGTTTTTGCCGAGTTTGCCTGTCTTGGTGAATTGGATGGTGATGTATTCTTTTCGGCCTCCCTTGACGGTACGGGTTGCGCTGTAGCTGTAGTTTCCGTTGTCGGCGGTTTGGCGGGTGGGGTCTACGCGGGTGCTGTAGGCGAGGTTGCCGGTTTTTTGCTGGATTTTGGACAGGTGATCGTTGGATGCGTTGAGGGTCTTTTCTCGGCGGGCGGTAGCTGCTTTTTCCTTGTTGATCTGTGCCATCTTGCGTTCGGTGCGTGCGATGTTGCGTTCGGTGCGGTCCATGCCGCCGCCGTGATTACGCTTTTCGCGGCGGGTTTTGGGCTTGAGGCGGTCGTCTAGGGTCTCAAGGTTTGCTTTTGCGTCGCGCTCTACTTCTTCACGTTCTGCTTTCTTGCTTGCTCCGAATTGCTGCTCGGCGTAGTTGTTGATGGATTGGGTGCGGGCGTTCATGACCAGGTTGGTTAGGAGAGCGTCCTGGTTGGTGAGAACTTTTTTGATGTCATTTTTGGCGCCTGAAATGCTGTTGAAGCTGGTGTGGGCGTTGCTGTCTTTGACGAGTTGGCGGGTGAAGTTGTTGTGTTTTTGGCCTTTGTGGGTGGTGTTGATGAGGTTGTTGAAAGTTTTGCCTTGGGTGTACATTCCTTTCTTATTTTCGTTGTTGTATTCGCCGATTGCTTCGACGTTAGCTTCGTAGGCTGCTTTGTGCTCGGCGAGTTCTTCGTCGGTGAGTTCGTTGACTTCCTGGTAGTGCTCCCAGTCAGTCTTGCGGAGGCGGCCGCCGTCTCGTGCGGTATCGGCGGTGTCGCGGGTTACTGGGCGGCGTTCAGCGACCGCACCGACGCCGTAGAATCCGTCGTGTGCGGTTGAGTTGGGGATGAGGGTTCCGAGGTTTTTTCCGTTGTGGAAGACGGTGTACTCGACGGTGTAGCTTGAGGATCCTTTCTTCTTCTGGATGATGCGTGCTTGTAGGTCGACGTGGACGCGTTCGCCGGTGGGTAGTTCGAGGCGTACTTTTCGGGTGATGGTTGCTTCGCGGTAGATTTTGGGGTCGGAGGATTTTTTGAGTTCGTCCTCGAATCCATGTAGGGTGACGGTGCCGTCGGGGCAAGCTCGGTCCCATGTGTTCAGGTCGACGTCTTCGAGGTCTTCGGCGGTGTATGCGGCTTGGCTGAAGATGCCTCGTTCGAGGGCGTTTTCGTTGCGGCGGGCGGCAAGTTCAGAGGCGAGTTTTGCTTGATCCCAGCGGTGGGCGCCGTCTACGGCCTGTTTTTCGAGCTGGTCGAGTTCGGCTTTGGCGTTGGCTGCATAGAGCTGTGCGTAATGATCGTTGGGGTTTTCGTCAAGGTATTTTTGGGCGCTTTCATAGTTTTCTCGGGCATAGTCGATTTCTTTGCCCAGCCACTTCTTACGGGCTTTGGGGGACATGTAGAACATGCGCTGGGCTGCCTGATAGTTCTCGAAGGCGGCGTTAAAGGCTTTCAAGTCTTCGTCGGTGAGTTCGCCTTCTTGTGCCAAGGCGTGGATGTTTTCGAGTTCTTCGAGGTATTTCTCGAAAGCTGCGTTGTAGCGAGGTTCGTAGTGGGTGAAGCAGCGAGGGCCGGGCTTCCAGTCGCACATGGTGGGGTGCCTTTCTTGGTGGTTGGTTGTTGTGTTGTATCCGCCCCCATTGTTGTTCCGGGGTGTGGATACGGGGTATTCATTCCTATGAAGGCACTTCATGATGCGGTGAAAACCTCACGTGGTGGTGGATTTTTTTGTGGGATGTCCCGGTGGTTCATTGTGTGGGTGGGGGGCGGCGGGGTTCCGCCGCCCCCCCTTGTGGTGTGTGGTGTGGGTTTATGCCATCAGTGCGAGGGCGGTAAGGATGGCGGCTGCGTTGATGAGGGTGCCGGCTGCGAGGATCAGGTTGGGGTTGGGGGTCTTGTTGCGGTTGGCAATGAAGTCGCTGATCAGCACGGTGACCGGCAGGACGCAGGCAAAGGCGGCCCAACCTTCAGAGAGGAAGACGCCGGAGGCTGCTGCGGAGCCGAGGACAAGCTTCGTGTTGAGGGTGTCCATCCAGGGGTCCTGGACGGTGCGGCGCAGCCAGTGCAGGACGCCCCATCCGGTCAGGGCGGAGGCGAGCATGAATCCGCCGGTGATTGCTGACAGATAGTCAGGCAGGGTGAAGCTAAGGCCGAAGGGGTGGAAGCCGCCGCTACACAGAACCAAGATTGCAGCGATGATTCCCATGCTTCCTACAAGGGCGGTGCCGGTGGTGGGGGTGGTACGGCGGGCCAGGGCCGGGGTGACGGTGGCCAGGTACAGGGCAGAGACGAAGTACATGCCGTACTGCGTCCACTGTTCGGTCATGATCAGGGCACCGGTTGCGGCGGATACGGCAAACCACAAGAACGTGTAGCCCTTGTGGCTGGAGCGGGACGGGGATTCCGTGGAGACGGAAGCGGTCGAGGGGGTCGTGGTGGTCATGGGGTTCTTTCCTCTTTTCGGTTAAGGGTTGGTGGTGCCGCCAGTTTAGGGTGCTGGTGGCACGGGTTGACGGTTCCGCCATTTACCCCGGGGTAAGCTGCAGGATGCAGGTTTGGGGTGGTGGCTGTGCTGTCACCTCTACCCTGTGCCGCAGGGTAGACCCTGGCGGGTGAGGGGGTAGCACCCCTTCACTGCTATGAAGGCACTTCATTGTGTCCTTTTTCCCTCACCCTATTTTGAAATTCTTTCCTTCTTGTCCCTTTCCTAAATGAGAGGCGGGGTACACCCGGTGGCAGGCATAGTAATGCCCCCAAAAACCAGGGGTTCTTGGGGGCATTGAAACCGGTGAGATGAAGATTAGAAGAAGAGGGGGCGCACCGGCATGAAGAGCAGAACGAGCAGCGCGCCGGTAATGAGGAAGGGCCCCATCGGCACGGTCTTCTCTCCCCTACGGTAGGCAACGAGCGCTACGGGCAGGGCGAGGACGTGCCCAAGGAACAAAGAACAAAAAGCAGCTTCAAATCCGTAATATCCGGTAGCAAGGCTTAGCCCTGCCAGAAGCTTCACATCGCCCAGACCAACGGGGGCGAAGAGGGCAAAGGCGAAGAGCAAACCGGTAATAGCTAGGGCGATGATGAGCATGAGGGCACCGTGGGTAGCAGCCCCCTCGGTTCCGGCACCGGTGAGGCTCAGGATAGGGTCGGTGACCAGCAGCCCGGCAGCCAATCC
>OBXY01000149.1_pt1 | contig 18005 bp, 9 predicted proteins | sample 1476701 | NCBI WGS metagenome assembly OBXY01 (sample SAMEA2580187, study PRJEB22360) | human gut metagenome | biome: human gut; feature: human-associated habitat; material: faeces | place: Denmark | collected 2008/2010 | reverse complement strand
ATTAAAGTGAATTTGCGGCTTGGTTCTAACCCAGAATGCTTTACCTGTACGATTAATTATCGCTTTATGAGAAATGGAAATTCCTTGAGTAATAGCTAAATTAGTGATGTTAGGATGAATCATACGAATGTGATGTTTATCGATCACTTCAAACTTAATTTTTTCGGTTATAGAAAAGAGTCTTTGCATTTCAATTTTATAATAAGAATATATATTCTTATTTTGTAACATATTACTACTTGCTTCAAATATATACTTACTAAAATCCTTAGGTCGTCCTATTGACCAATTATAAGCCCCAACGGCCTCTCCCCAATAATTATCACTCCCTCCCCAAAAGCTATGTTTAATCCAAAGCTCCATATCGCTTTTCTTAAATAATGCTAAACCAACACCGATTAATAGCAATATTGCGCCCACATAAGGTAACGCTATTGCTACTATTCTCAATGCTGCACCGGCAAGTGCCACGTTCGCTGATGTGGATGCCATCATGGTTAATGCTGTGCCTAACGTTGTTGGAGATAACGCCATTAAAGCAGAACCAGTACCTCTAGATACCGCCCCCCAGTAGTCTATTTCATCGCCTTTATATTTAGCTTCATGGGCATTTGCCACTTCAACTAACACGCCAATACCTGCCAGCGCTGTGCCGAAATTAAACAACCCCGCCCTTGCAGCTTGCCAACCGCTTGAGAATGTTGCTCCCGTTGCATTATTAATTGCTGTTAAAGACATGCGTTGACCGGCAACCTGCCTAAATTCAAACCCTAACTCACTGTCTGGCGCGACTTTTTCTGTAAATGCTAATAAAGTAGCAAATGCGGCATTATTTGCCCAGCGCCCTTCTTTGGTATAACTGGAATCTTCAGTAAAAAAGCCTAATATAGCTGAAAAAGCAAACAGTTTTGCTGCACCATCAAGTTTGGATGAGAGCTCAGTTACCCGTTTAAAGTCTGAATCATCTACTTTTAAGCCTTTAGGAAGTTCTGTTCTTACAGGAATGAGCTCTTCTGTAGTGAGTTTTTTTCGTGATGCTTTTAATTTATTCGCATGACTAAAAATCTTTTTTTCGGATAATAATTCCTCTTGCCCAAATACACCGGTTTTTCGATAAACTTCTTCCATATTCCGCATGATTTCAGTTCGTTTATAGTACCGCTTGCCATTTTCTCTATAACTACCTGCTAGTACCACTTCATTACTGATAACTTGAACAATTCGATCAAAAGAATAGAGATTGAAGCGATAAAAATTCCCCATGTTGGCAAGAGAACTTAAAAAATTTTTAAAAGAGTCTAATAAATTTTTTAATGATTCTGCTGCTTTTGTTAAAATTTCTTTTTGTGTTTTTGTCACTACATCATTATTAGAGTTGAATGCTGTAATTAAAGCTTGCTGCCCCAGGGATGTATAACTTAAATGTCCAATAAGCCCTTCAAAATATTGACAGCATAAACTTGCCATAGGCTCACTTTTGTTTTTCTCATATAACTCAAATAAATTTTTTATCCTGTGAGTGTTTTTCGCAATATGATCACAAATGCTATGTACTACATTATCTATATGTGCATTAAATAAGTTGGGTATTTTGGCAATTTTATTAATTGTATTAACGCCATTAATGGTTTGGGTTATGCCTAATTCATTCTTGAGTATTTCAATGATTGAGTCTTCACTATTGTTGAGGTGAGAGTCCTGAATATTTAATTGGGCATATACTTTCTCTATTGTCATGTCCATTTTTGCATCATACGGCACATATGGAGAGACAGAACGACGTCTTTTACTATTTTCCGCTTTCTGTAATTGTGTGACATGCGCATCAATTATCTGTGCAGTAATAAACGCATATTCATACTTGGATAAGACCTCTTGACGTTTATCATCTAAATAATAAACGTAATAGTCTAAGTCTCTTGCGATACCAATAGGATCATCTAATGCAACAACAACCCCTTCTGAATTGGTTATTTTCTGTAGTTGTTCTTTCCAGGCTCTAAGCTTTCCTATGGGATGACTACGATATAAGTTACTGGCATAGTTTCGTACATAATTTGTTATGCTAGCAAAATCATTAACTATATTTTCTGTCGTTTTTATATCTAACGTGAGGCCGGAAGGCGCATTAGTCGGAATTTTCTTCATCCAGAACATCTTAACTAAAGGATCTCTTTCTATTGCCTGCAATAGTTCGTATGGCAACTTAAATTCCGAGTACATAATATATGCTGTTTCAATTGCCCGATTTAATTCTATAAATGCAGTACGTCGAGTTCCTATTACATTAACTTCAGGTATTTCCGCTTGTTGAGGTGCTTCCCTAGTTGCGAGTTCTTCATTGTTGTTTTTTTCAAATTGTTGAGAATTATCTTCTTTTACCTTATTTGAGGTATCGTTTTGAGATATATCCTTTTCAGATGTATCCTTTTCAGATTGTTCTTTAACCCATTGCTCAAAAAAATTCTTAGACCATTTATGAAATGTTTGTTTATCACCATCACTATTGCAGTCATAAATATACCAAGCTTCACCATTAGATGCTTCAGTAGTTATTTTAAACTTTTGACATTCAGCTTTAGTCGCCAAAATATAGATATAACCATCACGCAAACGGCGGAGATCATAATCACTATTCATTTCGGCTATTTCCTTTGGATAAGTTGGTGTTGTTCCTGTGTTTTTAATTTTTTCAAATGCGCTGTCTGTTAACGCCCATCTTGTGGGATAGAGTCGAATAAATTCTTGGCACTGTTTGGTTACTTCATCAGCAGGTTTTGCTTGTGGTTCATAATCTTGTTCGTTATTTGCCATTTTCTTGCTCCAAATTTAAGAGATTAAATAATTGTATTGCACGGGCTAAGGGTGCAGGGAACTTTTGTTCTAATTGTTTTTCAAGTGTTGCAAAATCTCGTCCATTTTTCACAGCACTTTGTTTTGCGACGGCATATTGTACGATTGCTGTTTCATAAATATAGTTTTTGTTTCTAGCTTCATCCAAATTGTTAATTAATTGTTCTTGCTCCTGAGGGGAATAAACGTGCGGATAAGTTTTAAAAATATACCCAACCATTTTTTCTCTTGTTTCCAACCATTTTTTATCTTTAAATCCATTCACTTCAAATTCCGTTAGGAGAATCGGGATGCTTCGGGTGTCTTCCGGTAAGGCTTTAAGTTGGTAATAATGAAAACTATCGCCAATGCCTGAGGCAAAAGCATGAATAATGCGCTTTTCATAGCCGAAAAACTTATTGAGTTTTTCCGGGCTGGTGGCAATGACCTCTAAATAATTGCGTAACACTTTCGGGTCGTAAAAACGGAAGAAGAACCACTTGCCGTTTTCGTCTTTCATCACAGGAAAGTGGCGAAGATGACGTAACACGGTATCGAAATCATAACGGGAATGAATAAAGATGCCCAGTTCTTCATGCCAATTGAATCTAGTCATTGCCCCTTCATCACTAAACAAGCCCATTAATTCGCTCTCAGCTTTATAGTCTGGGTAAGGGATAACTTCGACTAAATAAGGGCCTATTTCTTTGGTGATTTCCGCAAACTCGCCTTGGAATAGGTTTTCAATTCTACAGTGAAAGCTTTCAGGTTCTAAAAGTTTATGTTTATTCGCGTCTAAGATAAAATAACATTTTAATTCAGGTAATGGTTCACCAAACAGTGCGATATCTTTTTTTAGTGTGTTTTCATCCCAAACAGGTGAGGGGAAAAGCGGTTCCTGGTGATTTTCAGACCAACCAAGTTGAGTCATATTCGGTGGAGTCGGCGTGTTAGGGAAGAGCAGCTTAAAAATCTCATCAGGTGCAAAGATTTTCGGGTGGCGCTCAAACTGTCTATCTAGCAATTCCACATGGTTGATTTGATGACAAAGTAAGTAATTAGTCTCGCTAGCAAAGTTTTCTTTTGGTTTATCCCCAACTAATTCTACTACCCGTACTTCACCTTCTTTTAATCCATTAGCTTGATACGCAAGCCACATTTGCCCATGTCGTTGAAAAAAGATTTCAGCTTTCAGAGGGGCTAATTGATATTGATAATGCGTTTGTTCTGAGTTAAAGGTGGTTTTTACAAGCTGCTCAAATGTTTCTCGGCTATCGGCAAAAGCCAATAATGCGACAAATTTATCCGTACTTGGAGATTCTTGTAAGTATGCAGTGGAAATCCAAAGGGATATAGACATAATGTTCCTTTTAAAATGATTGAAGAGGCAAAATGCCTTCTGAAATCATAGCAATAACTGCTGTGCAGTTCAAATCTAAAGATTGAAATATAAACCTCAAGAAAATAACTTAAAAGATGACCGCACTTTATGAATGAAAGCCAAAGTGCGGTCAAATTTTTAGACGTTTTGTATCATAAATTACGCAATCTTAACGAGGTATTCACCATTCTCAAAATTGATCGTGATATTTGACATTTTCTCACCACGAGCGATGCGTTGAAGCAACGCTAAGGAAAGTGGTGGTAAAAGTTGCCCTTCAAGAATCGCATCGACCAAACGTGCACCATTTGTATCAGCTTCACATTGTTGTTCAATGTGTTTAAGAATGTTTTCTGCGATAGTAACGGTCGCTTTATAACGCTCAGCGATTAATTTCTCTAATTTCGCCAATTTGGCTTTCACAATGCGCTGCATTACATCGGTGGTTAAATAGTGATATTGCACAATTTGCATGCGAGCCAGTAACGCCGGTTTGAAGAATGTAAGAAGCGAACGACGCAACTCTTCATCACTTTTCACGGCAAACTGATCATTTGCAGCATCAAAACCACAGTTTGAGGTGAGCATAAAGAGAATATTTTTACAGTCAATTAAACGCCCTTCCCCATCTGCAAGTTCGCCTTTATCAAAAGCTTGATAGAACAAGTTAAGCACATCTGGATGGGCTTTTTCTACTTCATCTAATAGCACGATAGAATAAGGTTTTTGGCGAATAGCTTCAGTTAGTAAACCACCTTCACCATAGCCCACATAACCTGGAGGCGAACCAATTAAACGTGAAACAGTATGTTTTTCTTGGTATTCAGACATATTAATGGTAGTCAGGAACTGTTTGCCACCAAAGATATGTTCGGCAATTTGAATTGCCGTTTCAGTTTTACCTACACCACTTGGTCCAACAAGTAATAATGCGCCCAATGGTGTGCCGGCACGGCGTAAATCTGCCATAGCAGTAAGCAAGTTTTTGTGAATTTGCTCAATGGCTTGAGATTGACCTTTAATGTTGTCGTTAAGAATATCAGGAAGCTCAGTGAGTTTTGTAAGTTCATCACCTGTCATGCTATTTACAGGAATACCTGTTAAATCAGCAATTACCGCAGTAATTTGTTTGCTGCCCACTTCAGCATGAATTAAACATTCTTCAGGTTTGATTGCTTCATATTCTGCTTTTTTCGCTTGTAATTGTGCGATCAATTCTTGACGTTCTTCTTCAGTATATTCTGTTTCAGAATCAGAGAGCTTGGTTCGTAATGATAAAATTTCTTCCACTAATGCTTTTTGAGATTCAAATCGAGAAGAAAGCACATTTTTTTCTTCGGCTAATTTAGTGAGTTGGTTTTCTAGTTTGGTTTTCACTGTACTATCAACTGTTTCACCTAGCTGATAATCACGCTCAAATTCAGCAATGGCAACATTGATTTCATGGATCTTATTATCTAAGTAGCTTAAGCGTTTTGGTGGTGTGTCCTTTGCCGTAGAAACACGAGCGCAAGCCGTGTCTAAAATATCGATGGCTTTATCTGGAAGTTTTTTTGCCGCAATATAACGCGCAGATAATTTTGTTACTGTTTCAAGTGCTTCACCCGTGATATAAACGCCATGCGCTTTTTCGTAGAGTGGTTTTAAACCACGTAGAATGACAATACTTTCTTCAATAGAAGGTTCATCTACTTTCACTAACTGGAAACGACGGGATAAAGCAGGATCGCGTTCTACATATTTTTTATATTCAGACCAAGTCGTGGCTGCAATTGTGCGAAGTTCACCACGAGCAAGAGCCGGTTTTAAAAGGTTGGCTGCATCGTTGCCACCTTCGCTACCACCCGCACCAATAAGGGTATGGGCTTCATCAATGAAAAGCACAATTGGTGTTGTACTATTTTTTACAAAATCAATCACCGATTTTAAACGTTTTTCAAATTCCCCTTTGATTGATGCGCCAGATTGTAAAGCAGCAAGATCTAGGCTCCAAAGTTCAACATTTTGTAAATGTGGCGGAACTTGTTTATTGACGATACGTAATGCTAATCCTTCAATTAATGCACTTTTACCGACACCCGCATCACCCACTACAATCGGATTGTTTTTTCTTCTGCGTGAAAGAATATCGATCATCAGATCAATTTCTTTGTCTCGAGCGAGAACGGGATCAATGTTACCTGCAGAGGCTTTAGCCGTTAAATTTTCAGCAAAACGTGCTAAATCAGATTGGTCTGTATGTACAACTGAAGGGGCCGCGGTATTTTCTTGTGTGATTTGAGATTCTGCAGAGCCTTTAGCAAATACCAGTAAAGATTGGCGTAATGTTTCTTTGTTAATTTGATTTAAGTAGCTCGCAACAGCAGTTGGTAAATAGCGAGAGGCATTCAATGTTAATGCTAAGAAAATACTTGCACTGCGAATTTGTGTCTGTTCAAATTCAAGTGATCCGAGTAACCATGCTTCTTGCAACATTTCAATCAATAATGGCGAGAAGCTTGGTACAGAGTCAATATTGGTGTGAGATGTTTGCGTTTTGCTGAGTAAAAGTGCGGTCAATTCTTCGTGAGAAATGTTAAGTTTATTTAAAATAAAGCGAACGTCTGAGAATGGATTTTCCAATGACTTAAGTAATAAATGGGCTGGAAGCACTTCCGATTCACCACAACTAATTGCATAAGCGGCAGATTCTTCTAACATTAATTTAGAAACATCATTTAATGCACCTAATGTCGCGGCTAAGTTAATTTTGATCATTATTTGAGATCCTTATGTTTAATAAAGCATTTGAAAGATAAATAAACTTAGGTATTTTATTTTTTTATATAGAAATTTACTACAACTATTTTTACTATTTAGAAATAGATGAAATTACATTATACTAGGCGATATTTTACGCGTTAAACAAAGGACAATCATGGCTGTTCAATCCGACTACCGTTACACCCTTGATGCCGGTGAAAAACATACTTTTGATGTGATCAGTTTTAAGCTGACTGAAGGACTTTCAGAACCATTTCGGTTAGAGCTTATGTTATCAAGTTTTGATCCGAATATTTCATTTTCAGCATTAATGGATCAATCCGTGACCTTCACTTTTTGGCAAGGTGAACAACCGGTTCGTTATTTGAATGGGATTGTGACCAGTTTCGGTTTGGGGAAAACAGGGTTTGTCCGTACGCATTATCAAATGGTGGTGGAGCCGGCTCTCGCGCGAGCAGCATTTCAATCTGATAGCCGAATCTTCCAGCATCAAAACAGCGAAAAAATCATCCGCACTTTATTGCAAAAAAATCGCGTAGAAAAGGTTTCCTTTGAGCCTTTACCTTCAGATTGGGAGCGTGAATATTGTGTGCAATATCGTGAAACAGATTTAGCCTTTATTGAACGCTTAGCCGCGGAAGAAGGCTGGTATTATTACTTTGATCATTGTGCAGACAGCCATGAGTTGCGTTTTGGCCATCAAAGTATCGCTTCTCCGATTCTTGGCATATTGACCTATAATGCAAAGCCCGCAGGGGACCGTTCATTTGCTTGCCTTTGGCGATTCGACTATTGTCGTAAGGTGACGACAACCCGCCAAACCTTACGAGATTACACCTTTTTAAATCCGAATTACAACCTCGAACATCAACATCATTCACAGGCATCCGCGCTGACTGATAATAGCGCTTCAAAAAGTGCGGTCAATTCTGAAACAGTTTATGAAAAATATGACTATCCGGGCCGATATAAGAAAGATGAACAAGGCAATCCGTTCAGTCTTTATCGTTTAGAATCAGAACTGGCACTTTCTGAAACGGCGAATGCAGCGGGCGATGATATGCGTGTCGTACCGGGTTATGGTTTTACCTTAGAGGGGCATGCCAATTCAGCGTTTAATCAAGATTGGTTGGTGGTACGTGTCGAGCACTTCGGTAAACAAACAGGTAGCTTAGATGAAGAAGCGGGAGAAGAAGGCAACCGCTATGAAAACACACTTTTCCTGATTCCACACAACAAACCTTGGCGCAGTCCATTAAAGCCTCGCCCGATTATTCGTGGTACACAAGTTGCCCATGTTACAGGCCCTGAAGGTGAAGAAATCTATTGTGATGAGTGGGGAAGAGTAAAACTGCAATTCCCTTGGGATAGATTAGGCAACTTTGATGAGCATAGCTCTTGTTGGGTGCGTGTGGTGCAAGGTTGGGCGGGCGCACAATACGGTAATATGATGATTCCGCGCATTGGTCATGAAGTGTTGGTGAAATTCCTAAATGGCGACCCGGACCAACCGATTGTGGTAGGGCGTACCTATCACAGTACCACCGAGCCCCCTTACGAGCTTCCCAAACATAAAACTCGCATGACGATTAAATCCAAAACCCATAAAGGCAATGGTTTTAACGAATTGCGTTTTGAAGATGAAATGGGACGTGAAGAAGTCTTTATTCATGCAGAGAAAGACCTTAATCATATTGTGAAACATGATGAAACGACTCAAGTAGGGCATGACCGCACAGAGCAAGTGGGCCGCAATGAAACAATCCATATAGGCAATGACCGAATGGAAACGGTTGGACAAGATGAAGACCTGACTATCAATCGAGACCAAATACGCAGTATTGGACGTAATCGAATCACGAAAATAGAAAAAGACGATATTCTGAATGTGAATAATAACCGTCGAGTTAACGTCCATGCTGATAGCCTCATCAAAGTCGGACAGGATTTAACTATTGAAATTGCCCAAAATGGCAGCTGGGTTGCGGGTGAGCTTTTTGAACAAGTTTGTGAACAGTTTGATTTAGAAGGTTATGACGAGGTTCATATTCAAGGCCCAGCCGGTGAAATTGTGTTAAACCAAGAAGGGATTACGCTGATTGGGAATGTGTATGTTGAGGGACCACTTACGGAAGATGCGGGGGCGGCAGATGGGGTGACACGTTTCGAAACAGAAAACCATACACCAAATTCACCTTTAATGCAGATACAATTTTTCTTATCTCCACACTCTGAACAGCCACTAATTGGTATGCCTTATACGTTATATGCAGATGGGAAAGAAATCGGAAAGGGTATGACGGATGATAAGGGTGAGATTGAAATTACACATGAAGAAAATGTAGAAAAATATGAAGTCAAATTTATTAATGGGATTCATTATGAAATTCCGATGATTGAGGAGTTTGTCAATGATTCGGATAAGGACGAGATAATGAGTCATGGCTTCTATTTAGATCCAGAAAAAAATATAAAAGAAGCGCTTGAAGAAGCCAAGAACTACGCAAAATTAATTGGAAAACTAGTGTAAGAAAGGGTTATAGAATGACTGATGTAACAAAAAAGCCTATTCAAATTCCAGCTTCCAAATATATGCCAAAGGCAAAAGTTGGATTGAGTTGGTTTTTATATGAGGAAGATAAAAAAGAGTTTGAACCTAGCATGTCAGATGCACATAGTAAGCCAGTTCCAGCCACATTCAGGGCATTAATTAATGGAGAGGAAGCTTTTGGGGCTATCTATGACAAAATAGAGAATGCAAGTTCTTCCATAGATATTGCAATTTGGGGCTTTCAGCCTTCTATGTACTTTAAACGAAAAAAAGACGGTAAATTTTTACGAATAGGTGATCTTCTTATTAAGATGGCCTTAAACAATGTAAAAGTAAGACTTCTTGTTTGGAGTATGTGGGGTGATGTGCAAACAACCTCCGAAGATGCTGCAAATTTGGGGAATAAACATTATATTGGTTATGGTCGAGCTGCGAAGGAAATTTCTCAGGAACAAATGGAATATGATGCTTATTGGTATGAAGCAATTAGAGGGGAGTTTCATACAACATTTGATAGGATTCGTAATTCGCCAGATGGAGATAGTGAGAAACTTGATAAAATTGCATCTGAATTAGAAGAGAAATATAAAGCAAGATTTCCTTATTTATGGAAAATTTCAAAAGATCAAGAACGCTTAAAAAAAATTCAGTATAAAAACAGACGGGTAACGTTATTTAACGATATAACAAATGGAGGATATTCTGATAAGAATTTACCCTGGCTTGCTGAATTAGCATTGAGTGCGGCATCTACACACCATCAAAAAATGGTTTTAATTGACTATAAAAAGCCCGAACAAGCAGTTGGTTTTGTGATGGAGCACAATATGTTGGATAACTATTGGGATCGTAGTACTCATATCTACGGAAATTTAGAGGCTGCTAATGCAGGGAAAAATGTTAATACGCCCCTACAAGATGTATCAAGTATTGTAACTGGGGAAGTACTATGGGATTTAAATTATAACTTTTGTCAATCTTGGGATAGAGATGGTTTTTTCGATAATCGAGGATACTATGATTCGAGCGAAAATTTAACTCAAGATAGAAAAGGCATTCAGCGTAGTAGTTTTAAACCTAACCCCAATATGGGAATGGACGGAATGACATTACAGGCTCAGATAGTACGTACCTACGATAAACCTAGAGTGAAGGATATTATGAAAGTTTATTTAAAAAATATCCAACAAACAACGAGTTATATCTATACTGAAAATCAATATTTCCGTTGGCCTGTATTAGCTGAAGAGTTTTTATCTCATTGGAAAAACATGAGAAAAGGCAGACCTGGTCCCATTCATTGGTTTGTTGTTACAAATTCATCGGACAGTGGTATCGGTTCAGGTACATTTACTACTAATAATATGTTGAAATTGTTAGGACGTCAGGATGTGATGCCGAATGTGGCTAGAAACGTAAACTTAGAAGAGTTAGAGACAGAAAAATCTAGAATAGCTTTATCCAATCCCAAAGGGACTTTGGGGGTTCCAGGACCATTGGATGAAACGAGAAAAGCTAGGATAAAGGCGCTAGATGCCGAGATTGAGTCTCGTAAAAAAGACTTAGAGAACGAAAAACAAAAGATCAAAAAAGGTGATATTGCTGAACCGGAAGAAGATCGTCAATTTACGCAAAAATTAGGTTATGAATTAAAAGACACACCGGGTATCAAAGCGCATATTTGCACATTGGTGGCAGATAATGCTTGGCAGGAAGTGTATGTGCATTCGAAAGTGACGATTATGGATGACACCTTTACCATTATTAGCTCGGCAAACTTGAATACACGCAGTATGGAAAAAGATACCGAATTGGGTATTATTTTACAAACAGGCGAGGTCGCACGTGATTTACGCAAACGGTTATGGAGTTTGCATACCAAGAAGAATGCAGCAGCAAATCCGGATGGTATGCATGATTATAATGTGGCAAAACAAGTGTTTGCTGTTTGGAAGGTTCTGCTTGATGATAATCGCAAAGCCAAGAAAGAAAAATCATCAAAACCATTATATCCGTTACGTCAATTTTTTAGACCTAATCCGACGGTTTCAAGGAAAGATTGATGAAAAAATGTTTTAAAATTTTACTAGTTTTATTGTTAGCTAGCATTATTGGGCTGTTCTTTTTATATCGCTATTTAGAATGTAACCCAATATTTCTGGGAGGAGGACCTTCTGGTCCGCGCCCTGAGCGCTGCGATATAAAGGAAAAAGAACAACAAAGGAAAACACAAATGGCACAATTAGAACAGTTGGCAGCATTGGAATTTACGTGTAAAAAAGAAGAACTTCCGCCACTCTCAGAAGAGACTCAACAATTATATAACTACGCCCTTTATCACGATTTACATAATATGTGGACGGGAGATAAAGGGGATGAAGTATGGAACGGCTTGGCCCGTTATTACCGCATTGCTGCGGCTAATGGCGATTATAAAGCTAATGTGCGGTTGCAATATCTGTTAAATACCGGGCGGATTAGCACCGATATGCCGCAAACGGAAGTGCATAATCTCAATGAAGAACTGGCAAAACAATTGCCGGCGACAGCCTACTATAATCTATATGGTTATTTGGATGAAGATTATGGAGTACGTACCGAAGAGGGCGGCAAATATGCTTATTTGAGAAAAGCAGCGGATTTAGGGAGTCGTGAAGCACAATATACGGTAGCTGAAATATTATCAGATATAGAAGATGAATCGGAAACAGAAGAAGCATTTAAATATCGCATGTCTATTGCAAAAGATTTGTACTCTTGTGCATCAGAGCAAGGATTAGGTGATGCTTCAAATGAATTAGCTCTAGGTTTACTATTTCATAAAAAATATTCCGAAGCTCTAGTAGCTTTACATCGAGGGACAAAAAATGGTCATGACTCATCGGCCCGTCGCTTGAGTAAGGCTTTTGGTGGTAAATACAAAAATGATGATATGTATTTTTTAAATATACCTGAAGATAAAGAACGTTCACGTCGTTACGAAATTATTGCAAAATACTTATCACGCTATGATTATCTCCACCCCAAAGTCCCCGACCTAGACGAAATTGTGCCATTGCCCCCGGCAAAATTACCGGAATGGGATGGTAAAATCGCCTTCCAGCGTTGGTATGAAGGGGAAGCCCCGCCTAAACCGAGTGAGGCACTGATGCAGAAACTGGCGAATCAGGCAGGACTTCGAGTGGATAATGGACTGGATTTAGAAACCAATTTGCCGAAATCCGTAAAAAAATAATAAAATATTGACCGCACTTTATATGTTTAAAGTGCGGTTATTTTTTTTCTTTTAAAGATTAGTAAGCATCATAGCTTACGAATAGTAACACCTCTAAAAGTGCGGTCAATTCTACGACAGTTTATGAAAAATATGACTATCCGGGCCGATATAAGAAAGATGAACAAGGTAATCCGTTCAGTCTTTATCGTTTAGAGTCAGAACTGGCAGTTTCTGAAACGGCGAATGCAGTGGGCGATGATATGCGTGTCGTACCGGGTTATGGTTTTACTTTAGAAGGGCATGCCAATTCAGCCTTCAATCAAGAGTGGTTAGTGGTGCGAGTAACGCATTCGGGTAAGCAAACGGGCAGCTTAGATGAAGAAGCGGGAGAAGAAGGCAACCGCTATGAAAACACACTTTTCCTGATTCCACACAACAAACCTTGGCGCAGTCCATTAAAGCCTCGCCCGATTATTCGTGGTACACAAGTTGCCCATGTTACAGGCCCTGAAGGTGAAGAAATCTATTGTGATGAGTGGGGAAGAGTAAAACTGCAATTCCCTTGGGATAGATTAGGCAACTTTGATGAGCATAGCTCTTGTTGGGTGCGTGTGGTGCAAGGTTGGGCGGGCGCACAATACGGTAATATGATGATTCCGCGCATTGGCCATGAAGTGTTGGTGAAATTCTTAAATGGTGACCCGGACCAACCAATTGTGGTAGGGCGTACTTATCATAGTACCACCGAGCCCCCTTACGAGCTTCCCAAACATAAAACTCGTATGACGATAAAATCCAAAACCCATAAAGGCAATGGTTTTAATGAGTTGCGTTTTGAAGATGAAATGGGTCGTGAAGAGGTCTTTATTCATGCAGAGAAAGACCTTAATCATATTGTGAAACATGATGAAACGACTCAAGTAGGGCATGACCGCACAGAGCAAGTGGGCCGCAATGAAACAATCCATATAGGCAATGACCGAATGGAAACGGTTGGACAAGATGAAGACCTGACTATCAATCGAGACCAAATACGCAGTATTGGACGTAATCGAATCACGAAAATAGAAAAAGACGATATTCTGAATGTGAATAATAACCGTCGAGTTAACGTCCATGCTGATAGCCTCATCAAAGTCGGACAGGATTTAACTATTGAAATTGCCCAAAATGGCAGCTGGGTTGCGGGTGAGCTTTTTGAACAAGTTTGTGAACTGTTTGATTTAGAAGGTTATGACGAAGTTCATATTCAAGGTGCCGCCGGTGAAATCGTGTTAAACCAAGAAGGGATTACGTTGATTGGGAATGTGTATGTTGAGGGACCACTTACGGAAGATGCGGGGAACCCAGATATGGTTAAAATTTTACAGTTCGTTGCTAATAAAGGGCAAGAGATCTGTATTGATTGTATGAAATTAAGTGAAGGGAATAAATATTAATCAATGCCTAATCATAACAAAATTAAATTATACGGTTTATTTGATGCGGCTTTAATGCCTAAAATTTGGTTAAATCTAGAATCGTGGTTATTACCCAATGAACCTTTGTATCGTGGTAATTATCAGGCTGTCGCTGAAGTAATCCCCTATTTGATTGAATTAAATAAAGATATTGATGAAAATGCCGTAAATGAATTACTTAATTTATCGGATTATCAACAGGGATTATTTATTTCATCAGAATTAACTTTAGATAAATTAGTTGAGCGGCTAGGCTATTTTTATCATGTGATAGATACACAAAATAAACCCTGTTTAAGACGATTTTTTGATTTGAGAATATTTGCTAATTTTTTAGCAACACTCACACCTATACATTGTACTTATTTATTTGGCCATCAAACTATATTTTATTATAAAGATTGCATTAATGATATTTATCATGTTGTGTGCTATCGAGACAATCAGTTACAGTGGTTTCAAAAAGAAACGCTAGATTTTGATACTCATGTGAAAGGAGTATAAGGTTATGTTAAAAGTATGGATAAAATCAACCGCACTTTTCAGTCTGTTTATCTGTGCGCTTTGTGCGTGTTCTGAACGAAATTTTCGAGAAGAGTTTTTTAAAAATCGTCGTTGCGCAGAAGTGCAATATCAATGTTTACCAGAATCACAGGAGAAGAAAATGCTCGACCTATCCCAACCTTATCGATTAACTGATGAAGAAGAGGCGCGCATTGAACAGGATAATACCTTAAGAATGCACCATAACATTATCAAAATGTTGGAGATTTATTACCCTGGTTTTTGGCAAGATACCGATGAACAGACTCAATTAGCTTGGGTAGGAAAAGTAGATGAAATTACTAAACAATATTATCCAAATCGGCAGGATTATCATCTTGGAAGGATGGCATCTATTTGTGCGATTATTGGGTTGGATTTTGAAAAGAAAACAAATTTGGCTTTTATTGTTCAGAAAATTAGAAGTAGTAGCACCTATGGACCATTAGTTGATATAAATGATTATCTACGCTTTGAAGTCTTGCAAAAAGATTATGATGAGGGAGGAAACCAATATAATAATTGGAGTTTGCGTGGAGTTAGAGATGGTATGCCACCAGTTACTCGCCATATACCAGATTTTAATACGGAATGGAAACCTTACAATTCAGAAGAGGATAGACGACGCATCTATAGAAAATGGTTACATGAACGAGGAGAGCAATGATGAGTTGTAAAGTGATTCGAATTGGTGTGTTTTTTGATGGTACAGGTAATAATTTGACCAATGACGAAGCAGGGCGTAGTAGTAATGGTGTGAGTAATATTGGCAAGCTCTATCGTTTGTATGCTGATAATGAAATATTACGAGGTAAAACTCCGACGGAGTGCTTGATTTATATCAAAGCTATCTATATTGAAGGGGTCGGTACTATTAATAATGAAGACGATTATGCGACAGGAGGTGGTGCGGGAACATTAGGTGCGCAGCGAATTAATCAAGCAATTGAAAAACTTAGTGAAATAAGGGATCAATTTCCTAAATCAGAGTATAAATGCTATATCGATGTATTTGGTTTTAGTCGAGGGGCAGCAATGGCGCGCGATTTTATTAATGAGATGTATCGAAAACATATAGATTTAATTTTTACCTTTAAATTTGTTGGTTTATTCGATACAGTTGGTTCTTTCGGTTTAGCTGGCAATAACATTAACTATAAGCCTATTACTAATGAAGACACAGAAACTGACACCATTAAATACGAAACGTCAGGAGCTACTTTCCCGTCAAGATATTACGAACCTTATAACTTTAATTTATCTCCACGAAGCGCAGAAAAAATTGTACATTTTATTGCATTAGATGAATATCGGAAAAATTTTCCTTTATCTGATACGCAAGGTGCTGGATTATCTTATTATTTTATAGGTGCACATTCCGATATAGGAGGAGGGTATGCAAATGTAGAATATGAATCATTATTTGATTATGCTCTTGGTAATAATTTAATCCAAGCAGAGAAAAAATTAGGAAAACCAGAAGATGGCATTCAATTTGGCAAAGATTGGCAATGTAAAGTTGATGAAAATGTTTATGGTAACTCTTCTCCTTATAATAACTTTCGCATTTTATGTAGAGGGTCAAGAGAGGTGACTGATGATTTGCAAAAAGTAACATTAGTCGCAATGTATAATTTGGCTATTATGGAAAATGTTCCGTTTATTAATGATATTCCTCAAAACTATCAAGATGTCCCATTTTCACCAGATGATACGAGTATTTTACTTAAATGGACGAAAGAATTAAGAGAATATTATGAAATTGCTACTACAAATATTTCATCATTAAAATTATTAATTGGAGGTCAAACAGCATTTAATAATCAGTCTGAACTACATATTAGAACCTTTTTCCACAGAAGTATTTTGGCTAAATATGCCCATAATTCATCAATATCTTCTTTTGCTGATAAAACTTCATTGCCACCTATTGGTTTTAAACATCGCGCAAGTTCAGGTGTAACCGATACTATTGCAAATGGTGCAAGGCGTATTCGAAATAATCCCTTACCAATAAGAGAGGCATATGCCAATGATATAGGAAAAGCAGTAGTAATAAACGATTAAGTTATTATATATTTCCTTAAGTATTCTTTTGTGAGTACGGATCAATCCGTAACCTTCACTTTTTGGCAAGGAGAACAACCGGTTCGTTATTTGAATGGGATTGTGACTAGCTTCGGTTTGGGGAAAACAGGGTTTGTCCGCACGCATTATCAAATGGTGGTGGAGCCGGCTCTTGCGCGAGCAGCATTTCAATCTGATAGCCGAATCTTCCAGCATCAAAACAGCGAAAAAATCATCCGCACTTTATTGCAAAAGAATCGCGTAGAAAATGTTTCCTTTGAGCCTTTACCTTCGGATTGGGAACGCGAATATTGTGTGCAATATCGCGAAACAGATTTAGCCTTTATTGAACGCTTGGCGGCGGAAGAAGGCTGGTATTATTACTTTGACCATCGAGCAGATAGCCATGAGTTGCGTTTTGGTCATCAAAGTATCGCTTCTCCGATTCTTGGCACATTGACCTATAATGCAAAGCCCGCAGGGGACCGTTCATTTACTTGCATTTGGCGATTTGACTATTGCCGTAAGGTGACGACAACTAGCCAAACCTTACGAGATTACACCTTTTTAAATCCGAATTACAACCTCGAACATCAACATCATTCACAAGCATCGACGCTTACTGATAGTGATACGTCTAAAAGTGCGGTCAATTCTGCGACAGTTTATGAAAAATATGACTATCCGGGACGATATAAGAAAGATGAACAAGGCAATCCTTTCAGCCTTTATCGTTTAGAATCAGAACTAGCCCTTTCTGAAACCGCGAATGCTGAAGGCGATGATATGCGTGTCGTACCGGGTTATGGTTTTACTTTAGAAGGGCATGCCAATTCAGCGTTTAATCAAGATTGGCTAGTGGTGCGTGTCGAGCACTTCGGTAAACAAACGGGTGCTTTGGATGAAGAGGCGGGGGAAGAAGGCAACCGCTATGAAAACACTCTTTTCCTGATTCCTCATAACAAACCTTGGCGCAGTCCATTAAAGCCTCGCCCGATTATTCGCGGTACACAAGTTGCCCATGTTACAGGCCCCGAAGGGGAAGAAATTTATTGTGATGAATGGGGAAGAGTCAAACTGCAATTCCCTTGGGATAGATTAGGCAACTTTGATGAGCACAGCTCTTGTTGGGTGCGAGTGGTGCAAGGTTGGGCGGGCGCACAATACGGTAATATGATGATTCCGCGCATT
>OBXY01000142.1_pt1 | contig 18318 bp, 24 predicted proteins | sample 1476701 | NCBI WGS metagenome assembly OBXY01 (sample SAMEA2580187, study PRJEB22360) | human gut metagenome | biome: human gut; feature: human-associated habitat; material: faeces | place: Denmark | collected 2008/2010 | reverse complement strand
TAGTAAATGGTACAATATAGATAGTTAGAAATGAGATAAAAACATTTCTAAAAATAAATTAAAAATAATTTCAAAAAACACTTGACAAGCATTTTGAGAAATGCTATAATAGTTACATAAAGAATAAAGAGGTAAGAAAAATGAAATATATGACACAATTAAAAGAGGTTCAAGAGTTTGCAATGGGTATTATTAAAGATTATCCACTTGATAGCCAATCGCCAAGAGTTTTGTTAGCCTTGGCAAGTGTTACACCAAACGTTTTAAAACAATTTTTTGAATTAAATAAAGGTAAAACACCAGAACATATCTATCATTTATTGGCTCGTAGCGGTTCTATTGCTAATTGGCTTGACGCTTACGCTCTTGTTGCTTATATCAATGATTAAAGAAAGGGTAGAGCATGGAAACATATTTTTTCAAATTCTATTATATTTATAGGGACGAACCTTATAAGGCTTATGTGAGGGTGGTTAAGCTATCATTTGCAAAATCATCAGCAAGAGACTATAATACAATAAGGGCAAGGCTTAAATGTGATTTATGGTTTAAGTTAAACCCGACTAAACTTTTAGTCTTTAAAGACGGAAAATATGAGTATTTAAGTAAAGAGGGTTTATAGAATGATAGCAAAATTTCAGATTATTCTTGAGGGGGTAACGCCTCTCAAGATTCAATGCTTAAAAACATTTTCAGATGAAAGGCTGGAAGCAGAAAGAAAACACTATCTTATTAAAGGTTTTTCAGAATATTCTGAAAATTTGTTTGAAAGCAAAAATAAAAAAGAGTTGATAATATTTGATAATATCAAAGACCTTAAATTTTCAAAATATAGTCATTATTGCTTAAAATCAGCTTATGAACGTTTTATACAAGGAAGGGAGCGATATTAGTATGGATTGTTTATAAAATATTTTTCCTAGTGAAATTGAAAGGGTTAGAAAGGGAGTTATATAAATTAGGGTATTAGTAAAATGAAAAATTCATATAGTAAATTAAATAAAAAAGGGCGTTTCTTGTTTTGGTGGTTTGTTTATTGTGGTGTAAGTTTCACAATAATGTTAATTGTTATATCACTTTTAGTTTCAACCGTTTTCAAACAAAAGCAACTGGAACAGCAACAAAGCACCATCACGAAGTTAAAGAAAGAAAACGATAGCAACACGGCTTCTATCTTGCTCCTTGTCGCTTATTTAGAGAATGTTGGAGGATAAGACCATGGAAGACAAAACACGCTTAGAAGATGAAGAAAAGCGCTTACAATTTGAAAACAGTTTAAGACAACATAATGATTTTATTTCAAGGCTTACGGCTGGGAGCGTTCGGGGTATGGTGACATTTGATGAATTGATTACACACTCATTTGCAAGTTATTTAGAAACGCTTTCGCAAATGATGAAAGCATACCCTGATGGTTTAGATAAAGTTCACTTAACCCAGCAACTTATAAACCGTCATCAGTCTTTTGCATTAGCTGGATATGAAAAACATATCAGCAATTATAAACAGCTAGAAAATCACTATTTACAGAAATACAACCAGATGAATAGCGTTCTGTCCGCCATTTGTTCCCTTGCTCTGGATAACCCAGACGAAGACGCTTATAAAATCATTGCAGAATACAAAAACAGCTAGTAGAAACTTTCTACTAGCTTTTATTTTTATGAAAGCATTTCATTCACTTTGTCTTGAACTGCTTGAGGGTCATAGCCTGCATTTGTCAAGCTGTCATAACGTTCTTGACCGTTGCCCCAAAGCCCTTGAATAACCTCGTTTGCTATTGTGGTAAGGTTTTTTATAGTGTTTTCATTGCTTACATTATCTTCATCGTCCAATAACACTATATTTTTATCAAACGGATTGCTAGAATATTGCCACCAGCGTATACCGTCCATGCTTGGAAAGTATTCAAAGTTAGCTGTACCATCATTTAAGCCATACCCTGCAATCCATAGAGAATTAGGGAACTGTGCTAAAATTTGCTGATAGTCTACGTTCTCAATTGTGAAAGGTTTGTAACTATAATAAATAGGTGTATATCCAGCGTCAGCAATCATCTGCATAAAGCGTAAACATGCTGTTGTGTTTCTTTGTACGCTTGCGCTTGCGTGGTCTTCATAGTCCAATACAAGGTATTTAACTTGCTTAGGTATGTTAGCAAGGAAATAGCGTGCTTCTGCTTCTGCTTCTTCTTCATTTCCACCAAACCAAGCAAAATGATAGAACCCGATAGGGTTTGACTGGTTCACTTGAGCAGATAAGCAAGGGTTTAAATAGCTTGTACTTTCTGACACCTTAATAATTGTGTTGGTTGTCCCTGCTTCTTCCAAAATTCCTGAAATGTCGTAGCCTTGATGGCTTGCAACATCTATAAATAAATCATTTTTCTTGACCATTATTTCTTTTCTCCTTTAAATTCTTCTAGTAGTTCTTTCCCTGAATCCAACTGCGCTGTATATTTTTGTAGTTCTGCTTGTACTCTAGCTGTCATAAACTTAGGGATAAAAACGCCCATAACGGCTAGATTTTCCATAATTGACAAAGCATAGTATAGGTTAATGATAATGAGTAAAATCTGACCGACTGCCATAGCTTGAATATAAGTTAAAAATACTGCTACAAAATAGTAAAAAATAAATGTACAGGTGTGTTTGATAACTCCTTTTAAACCCGTCCAGCTATCTGAGACTTTCCACTTCCAAGCCTTTAAAAAGCCCGTGATAAAGTCAAATAAAATCAAAGCAAAAAGGAAAGTGATATAGTCGCCCTTGGCAACTTGTAACATAATATTATATAACATGATTGATTATCTCCATAAATTTATTTTTTGTTTCTAAGTCTTCATAAATAAACATATTTTTAAGGTATAGACTTCTCAAGGTCTTACCTAGTGCGCTGGATTTATTTAAGTAAATATACCCGTCCTCTACTTGCTCCACTTCCAGACAATAAGCGGTCAAATTCTTGTCAAAGCCTTTAGCGATATAAACCATATTGTCGATATAGTACCCTGTTAAAAATGTACCGTCACAATAGAAACTATACAGCCTAGACTTCAAACCTTTAATTTTAGCTATATTCTTATCGTTCTTAAGCTGGAACTCGTTATTAGCTACACTCTCATAAATACTAGACTTACTTAGTAATTTAAAGAACCCGCTTTCCTTTTCTTCCTCAGTTTGAAATGCTGAGTGCGGTGGGAACTCTATCAAGGTAGCATATTGTTTCAAATTATAGAACCGCTTGCCGTTATCGTCATAGAATTTTAAAAAGGCAAAATAGGGATTGTTGAAATTACTTGCATTTGATAGCAGGTAAGCGTGACACCCGTCACGGCGTCTAAATACCGAAAAGATAAAATTTAGTAACGCTTCCACTTCGTTATCAAGATACCTTTTTTTACTTGTAACGTCTATCAAAACTTCATCGTATAGAATACTCATCACTTCATCATATTCTGAGCCTTTCAAGTCAACCCATGTAGATAAGCTCTTGAGATAGCAAACTATTTTCCCGTTTAAAATTATTTTAGTAGAAGACAAGACTAGTATATTCTCCTCTTCTTTCATGTTATCGGCTCTGAAAATAATTTTAGTATGAATTTTACTAGCGTCGCTGTCAATCACTTCAAAATTTGTAAAAACTTGCTTAAGCAATTCTGTAGTGAAAAACTTGTCTTTGTCGATTCGGTCAAGCTCCGACTTGTTCCGTCTTAAATATATGAATTGTTCGCCTTTGTCTATAAACCTTTTGAAAAGATACTTTTTCAAAGCAAAGGTTTTCCCGATTCCACGCCCACCAATCACAAAATTAAGATACTGGTTATATGATAACATTTTTTGTGGATTGTACCATTTTTCAAATTCTTCGATAGAAAATCACTCCTTTCTTATTTCATTATATCATACTTTTAAAAAATTCGGGTTGTTTTTCTGAATGTCAAACAAAATCTTGTCTTCTTTGTTTGCTGAATAGTTCCATATCCTTACACCTGATTGAAAAATAGCCTGAATAGCGTTCATGTGCGACTGGTTCGCTCTTAGTGTTCCAAGATTGACGTTAATCATCTTAATATAATTAAACCGCTTTCTTGACCTCATCACGCTTAAAGCGTCATTAGTGAACCAGTTGACAAGCACCCCGTAACATTTAATATACTCGTTCGCTCGTCCCATGATTTCTTTTTGAGCTAGGGAGACTTTCCAATATACGTCAGTCAGCCTGTTCCCACTCTGGAAACTCAAGTCATTTCCGATTTGTTGTACGCTGATAGGTTGGTTCTGTAGGTCTGCCATCGTTGCGTTGTATGCTCTGATGGATTGGTCTAGTGCTATTTTAGATTTCATGTTAGCGAGTGCGTTTGATTGAGATTTTAAGGCGTTGTTTTCACTTGTAAAACCTTGTTGTACTACCTTATCGTTATAATCTCGGTTAGCATTAAAGACTTTCATACCACCAGACGCAAGCCCACCAAGTGCACCCCCAAAGTTACCCGTTAGGAGATTTCCAGCCACGTTTAAGATACCGCTTGCACCCTCTGTCCATTGGTTGATGTTGGCGCTATCTACGGCAAATTGTGCGTTATAGCTGGCTTGTGAGTTAGCTGTAGCGACTTGTTTATTAGATAGGTCTATACTTTGCTTAAGCATTTCTCGATTCTCTTTAAACGTCAACTGTGTGTGTTCCATCTGGTTCTTGTGACCCTGAATATAGCTGGTTTCTTGGTCGTTTAGGATTGCAACGCTTTTCCCTGTAACGTCATTAAGCCCGTACTTGAAATGCTCTGGGTTATATTCCGCCCATTCTCCACTATTCAAATTTTCCAGAATGTTCTTATCAGCATAGCTTACATTGTTAGCGTTGTTATACTCAAGAAAATTGATATGAACTTGATTACTATCACCAAGGCTACCGATTACAACTACTTTATATTTGTGGTTTTCGTCTATCGTCCTTGGTAAATATTGGGGCTGGTACACATAGCTGTTACCGTATATGTCATACAATTCTATTTCAGTAAATTCACTATTTAATAGCTGTACTTCTATTTCTAGGTCGTCTTTACTCATATATGAGCGTAAGCCCTCTTGTATCTGGTCATAGGCAATCTTTAATAGGTTAGGGATTTCATAAACATTAGGGCGATAGTCAAAAAATCCGTCTACTTCAATCAGCAAGGCTTCAACGTCAAAGGCTGTTTTTGAGTAGTCCCCGTTGCCTAGTTGTCTATCCCCTGTGTTACCTGTTATCTCTCCAATATCTCCACCAGCCACCACTTCGGGAGGGTAGATAATACTTTCAATATTAGCAACCGTGTCTATACCCGTTCTTTCGGTTGTGTAACCGCTCCAAGCGTAGTTTTGTTCTATTACGTCATAACTTGAGCCGTTGACCGCTGATATAACAGACGTATGCCCCCATATGTTGTTACCTGATGGGATATAACAGACAATACAGCTTACTCTTAAATCAGCCCAAGACGGGTCAAAGCGGACTTTCCAGCCCAAGGCTTCCCAGTCATAATCGCCCCCAATGTTGCTGGCACTCATACCCCTCTGCGTATCGCTTCCGCTGGCTTGTCTGCCGTTGCCGTTAGGGTTCGGGGTGTTGATACCTCCCCCGATGTCACAACCGCCCAGCAGTTGAGAATAGAAGGCGACTAGCCCGTAACATTGTCCGTTACCTACGCTAGTTCCTACTCGTGACTTGATTTCATTTAGTGCTTTTAGCGTTTCTGTAGCTTCTGCCATGTCTTACCCTTTCTGTAACTCGTCTTGAATAGTAGAAAGCCAAGCGTTTGCTTGCTCTATGCGTTCCGCTTCTTTATAAGCTACGCCCTCCCAGTTGTTCATAAAGTCGCTTGCATTGGTGCTGGCGCTTGCTGTGGAACTAGCTACCCGTCTAAACGTATCGGCTCGGCTCTCTTGATTCATAAATTGAAATTGTAGGTTAAAATCCCATAGTGATTTCCCTTGGCTTCGTGCAAAGTTCAAAAGCTCCTCAGCCCTTGGACCCGTCCACTGACCTATCCCGATACCTATCCAGTGATTGCCGTCTGACCCTCTATAGCCTGCTTCGTTTAAGCTGATAGAGTAGAGACTAGCAAAAGCGCCCCAGCTTCCCATAAGGTTTTCTGCTGTTGGTTCTGATTCCATTTTCTCGTACTCGTAACCTGTAGCATAATCCGCCTCGTATTTCTTAGCGGTCACGTTACTTTCTGCTGAGAAGTTCCCGATAATTCCAGCAATCCCCTCCGCTGTTGCGTCTGGCACTAGCTTTTTGATAATTCTAGTAACCAACTTAACACGGCTTTCCTCGGTTGAAATGTCGCCCTCTTCATTGGTGCTACCACTTCCACCGCTGGAAGAACTTCCCGATGTCCTATAGTTTCGGCTATTCTTGCGCCCAATCTCTGCAATACTGCCCGTTATATTAGACAAGATTTCTATATAGGTCTTGTCTCCGTCTGCTGTCTCTTTGTATTTTACACCAATATCACGGCTTAAATACATATTGACAATCTGGTTAACGGTGCTTGACCCGTCCTGATTCAATCCGAAAAGGTGCTTATATAGGTTTTCAAGGTAAAAGCTATCATACTTTTTGCCTTGGAAAATAAAAGGTCTGGACGCTCCACTTTTCAAATTTACAGGGATAAAAAAGTATTTAAAGGTTTTCTGCATACCTGAATAACTCATATTTACGGGGCGGTTTGCCTTGGTGGTCATCTTAATCGTAGGTTTTGCCACGACTACAAGCCACTCTGTATCGATTCCGACTTCTCCAGCCCGTGTAGCGTACTTAGTCCCAACTGAAAAACCTTGCTGACTGTCTTTCAGTGCCCACAACTCATTAGGTAAGGTTTGCTGTTCCACTTGACCAATCACATTAAGCGCCTTTAGTTCGTGTTGGTAGGTGTTCCAAACGTCCACCTCATAAATAATGCGTGTAGCGTCTTCATTGATATAAAGCACGTCAAAGACAAAGGCGTAGTAGGTTCTTCCGTTGTTGATAAACCTCATATAAGTCACATTCTCATATTTCTCCACCCGTCCAGAAACTACGATTGAGCCGTTACGCTGTGTATATTGAAACTTGTCATACTCATACACAATTTCTATATGTGGATTGGTCTTTGTGAAAAAGTCTTCCATAGCTTCTTTTGTCTCAAAGTTTATCACGTTAGCATAGTCATTTTTAAAAGGGCTTTTTGCATAAAGCCATATTTTGGTTGATTCTTGCATAGTCTCTCCTTTAAAATAGGAGGGCTGAAACCCTCCCTCAATCTTGTCCTATCTGTCCTTGTCCTATCCATTGACCCGACTTTCTCACGCTGTGCGGTGCTGTGACTGCTTGCCCGACTGCGTTTGCTGGCTGTTCGCTGACGTCTTGCCAACCGCTTTTGCGCTGTTGGAAGATACCGCTTGGGCGGTTTAAGGTCTTAAAGATTCCGTCTTTACGGATAGCCCACGGTTTCAGAGTTTTAGGCTTTTTCTTGTTGGTATTATATAGGTACATACCCACATAAAAGGAATTGTCTGAATATTGTCCGTCTGGATAAGATACATTTATATTTAAGGCACTGGCTGATGAACTTTCTTCGGCTGGTATGGTCACGGTAAAGTCTTGGCCAACTTCATCATTTTTAATCACTTCATCGTTTGTATATCCGCTAAACGTCCAAACGGTTCGCCCGTTGATTTTAATATCATATTCTACCCGATACCCAGCATTTGAGCTGACCCGTTTACTCCACCAAAAGAGGGCTTTAACTCTTATTTTAGCCGTGATGGAATTATCATCGTTTTTTGTCTCTTCTAGGATTTCAACGGATTCACCCCAGAAACGCATAGACGCCCATACAGACGGGTCATTTTGCCCGTACTGTATATAGGTCGTGTTTCCGTTGGTCATGTACCCGTAGTCTGTGTCCCCTGAGAACTGCCAAGCGTTGGCATAGGCTTCCGTCCACGGTGCTACACCTGTACCAAAGTTTTCTACGTTGGCTGTGGTAGAGGTTGAAAATCTTAATTCTAAAGGCATTAGATACCTCCTGACAAGTCGTTTTCTGTGCTTCCGTTGTTAGTCCTGATAAAGCTGTTTCCGTCTGGTGTACCACCGAATAGGTTAATATTACCCGTTGCGATGTTGCGACCTTGGTTAAAGTTACCAGCCATGCCACCGCTCCAAGCACCTGACCCCTCAAGGTTTTCAATTATTTTACGCAAAGCATTTTGTAAGCTTGCGTTAGCATTTTCTAGGGCTTCAATCCGCTCCTTGAGTGCGTTGTTTTCCGCTGTGATACGTTCGTTTAATTTAGCGACTTCCTTTGTGATTAGGTCGTCTAGCTTCTTGATTTCTTTTTCTAGCTTGTCGTTTAAAGCGTCAATCCGTCCATCAAGTCGCTTAACTTCATCATCTACTTTCTTTTCAAGGTCAGCGATTTTCTTATTGACTTTAGCTATTTCAGCGTCAATGTAAGGTTTGATAATCTTGTTATAGTAGATGTCCGCTTTTTTGTTAAACCAGTCGTCCGCTTCCTTACTCTCCATATATCTACGTATAAGCAAGGGAATAAGTTGCTCTAGTAATTCGGTCAAAGCGTTCTTATAATCTTCTAGTTCACTTTCCAGCGCCACAAAATCATCTAGTAGTTGCTTAAAGGCACGCTGTAGCCATACTAAAAGCTCGTAGATAGAATTGGCATTATCAAAGCTGGTAGGGATTGAGGGGATAAGCCCCCATCTTTCTACCCAGTAGGACGAATACCGCCCACGATAAGCCCTGAAAAATTCATCTTTAAATTCTTCTGGATTCATGTTTTAAAACCCTTTCTTATTTTAGTGAGATTCTTCTGGTAAAGGTTGCGGAAAGTTTCCAACTGTTTCAGGTTCTGACGCTGTTATAGGAGGTGCGCTAGGTGTTGGGTTGATTTCTGCTGGCGGTGTAATTGGTTTGTATTCTAACGGCTGGTTAGGTTCGTATGATAAAGGGTTTTTGTAGCCCTCAAAATGTTCTGACTGATATTCAATTATTACTCTACTAAGTTTTGTATTATAAATAGAGTCAGTAGGAGCTTTTTTATAATTTGTAAACCATTCAATCATAAGCTGATAACTATCAATTCCAACTATATCATGCGTATTAAATGTAAATGCTAGGTGTTTATCTTCTGTCAACTCAGCTTTAACACTGATAGTAAAATCATTTACAATCTTATAAGGTTTATCGCTATCAAGAAAATCCTCTCTTGTAAATCTAAACTGTGATAGAGCGTTATTAGGAGAAATAACAGTAAGTAAAACATAATTATTAAAGTAATCGTCATCTTGTAAGCTGATATTTGTTGTATGTTTTTCAAATTGACTAATAATTTTACTCCAATGTGCAACTGTAATAGGTACGTTGCTTAGAGCTTCTGTAATAGCATTGGTTACAAACTCTTTAACCTTTTCATCGTGGATTGTCAAACTTTCTAGTTCTTTTGTAATCGTTACCAGTTCGCCGCCAGATAGAGGGAATTGAGTAAGGTCTTGGCTGATGTTCGCTGTCTTATTATTGTCAGGGTCTTCTCCTGTGAATGAATGAGAAACGCCAAGATAAGGAACGTTAGAGGTTACTGCGTTTACTTTATCGCTATCAGCCATTAAAATTAGGTTTGTGTCTCCGTTTTTATCCTGTGAAACGTCTGCTAGTGTGTCCTTACCTTGGATTGTTAGGCTCTCAACTCCCTGATGTTTCTGGAATTTAATCAATGAGTGAATACCTCTGACACGTTTAGTTGTCTTTTTTTCTGGATTGTAATTGCTATTTTTTGCCATCTTCTTTTTTCTCCTTTTCTTTGTCAATGATTTTGATTGAGTTTGGATAGAGTTCTTTTAGGTCTGCGAGGTATTCAAGATACCGAACCAGTAAAGTCCCTTTACGTCCTAACTTTTTCTTGTCAGCAATTAAAAGTGTGTAGCCGTTGTGCTTCTTGTATTTTTCTAGCTGGTCTTTAAATCCTAAATAGATACAATCACAAATGGTGGAAACACGGGCGCAAGATTGGTCTTTATCGTCTCCGTGTCCCAGCACTTCAATCTGTAGTGTGTCCGTTGTCTCGGACAAGTTGATAATTATCATAAGTTTTCATGCCCTCTTTCTGCTGTCATGACGGTGCGAGGTACTCCCTTTCTATCGTTTGTTACATTGATTTTAAAGGTAGCCCAATCTTCAAGGAGTTGCTGACCGTCAATCTCTACACGGCTTTCTTTTAGCCCATTGATAGCCATTTGATAGTTAGGGGTTACGATAACTCCATTATCCCAATGTACCACCTCATTTACAAGGGGTATGCGTGAAAAATAGTTGTTATCGTCTATCACTCTGCCAAAGCCTTTCAGCTTGCTTTTGTTGGTCAACTTCTCAAAGCTATAATAAGCGCACACAATCTTAAAGCGAATGAATAAAAGCGCCTTAGTTGATTGTAACGGCTGGTAGCTCTTTCTGATAGCCCAGAAAGTTTCGTTTTCAATGCTTTCATAATGGTAGCTGATAGGCTTTAGCTTTATCCACAACTTAGCAAGGTCGCCCAAGCGTCTGCTATTTGACTGGATATAGTATAAACCATCATCAGAATAAGCAAAGTCTTGAAAACTGAAAAGCGTGATTTCTTCTAACATACTATCATATTTTAGTATTTTAGCGTTTGATAAATCTTTCATCTATGCACCTTTCTAAAAGACTTGTAAAAACAGTTTATCACATATATTAAATATCTGAAACTGTATATCCTTTAATTCTGCATTGTTTTGTAAGCGCTCTGCAAGGCTTGAACCGCTCCACCCTGAAACGTTGCTTTTTGTGTCTGCGTTGTTCTTCTGGTGGTTTTCTACCAGATTGTCAGCGTACTCTATAACCCCATAGCGCTCAGTGAAGACAATTTCTTTTCGCTCTTGTGGTGTCGTGTTCGCTATCTGTAGCGCCTGCCCGTCCGCTTTCTGGTTGCCTACCGTGTCAATATTCATTGACTGGTTTAAGTCCTTGATAGCCTTGTTCCTGATTTCTGATAGGTATTTAAACAGATTGAAACACTCGTTGTTTAGAACTTCCTCAAGGGCAATCTGGAAACGGGCGAAAGTCTCAAGCCCAATTTCCCTGTTGTAGAAATGTTTGCAAAACTCTTTCTTGAAATTGTCTGAAACTCCGTTTACTAGCTCCATGTCCTTAAATAACTCGTTATAGGTCTGGTCTATAATCGTGTTATAGTGTAGAAAGTCGCCGTTTTCATCAACCGCCAAGCCGTCCAGCCGTCCCGTCACGGGGTTTCTATATCTGGACTTTAAAAAGGTTGCAATCGTTGCTGTGGTGTTATTCTGGGTCAATGATTGTTCCCTCCTTTTCTGCGAGGTCTAGCGCCACTTTATCAAGGTTAAACTGCTGGATTGTTTCCGCTGGTTTTACAGATATATCCAAGTCGTAACATTTATTGATAAGCTCAACGAATTTTCTTCTGGACTTCCAGCCTACTTCTATATTCGCTGAGATAACCCCATTATTGGAAATAGCTTCTGAAACTACTAGACGCTCTTTCTTGTCTGATGGGTTATTGTTTATCCCGATAAAAGTTAGCAACTGGTTCATAACCCTTAACTTTTCATCGTGCAATTTATCCAGCAAAAACGGGGCGTCCGTTCTGAAAACTTGGATATAATCAGACAACTGTTTAAAGCTGTCTTGTCCATCTTGGTCTTTCTGCTTATTGAGATACACAACGGGTTCAAAATTGGCTATTTTATTAAAGATGTTTTTCATCGATAGCACGTTAGTGTTGTCTACAAAGATAAAATACGGTGTGATTTGTGCGTTCCTGTTTAGCTGGATTGTCAGCTCAATATCAGCCAACTTTTCACAAAATAACTCTAAATAGCCAATATAAGGCTCATAGAAATTATTGTTAGGAATCACAATGCACGGTCTTTTTATCTTGTCTGGGTTGTCCTCGTGTAGCTCTGAAATAACCCTAAAGTCGTTTTCAGTATAAGCGATTTCCATTTGTTTAAAATAGTTCATACTGCTAGCGTTAACGGGTTGATAGGTCAAAGGCTGGTCATAATGGTTTAAGCGTTCCCCCCTTGTTCCACCTTGGGCAATAAATCCAAAGGTATCATCATGAAAAAAAGCTACATGACCATTTTCTATCAGCTTCTTTTCTATAAATAACTCGTCAATATCATTAGGCAACCCCTTCCAAGTGAAATAATTTACCACGATATTATAGAAATAATTAAAGTAAAACTCAAAAAAGGCTAGACGGTTACGCTCTACGGTTTCTTTGTTTAGCTCAATCTTGCCAAGATGTCGCTTGTAATTCTTGTAACTCATTTAGTCCCCTTTCACTTAATAAAATAGGTGGGCTATTGCCCACCCTTGGTCAGCCTTTAGGCTTCCTCAACATACCAGAAATGAATGTTTTCAAAAAGTGAAAGGCTGGTCATGTAGTGGTGATGATAGAAATAGTTGTAGGTCATGTTGCGAGGATTGCGGATTGCTTCCATGTGCACCAGTTTATCTTTGTTAATGATAGACTTAGCTGAGATAAGGAAAGCAACTGGCTTCCGTCCATTGTTTGCGCCCTCTCCTGTGAATTTTTCAAAATCATCTACTACAATAGTGCGAGCCAAAACGCTTGCTTTATCCATATTGAAAGCGTTAGCCAAAAGCATGTCAAGATGTGTAGAAAATTCTGCTGAAATAACTAGGTACTGGTCTTCAATCGCCGTCATGTTTGGCACGCCTACAGGGTTGTTAAATTGGGTACGGCTTGGAATTGTGAAACGTTTAGACAAGTTGATAAGAGACTGGTTAAAGTCTACGACAAAATCTTGTTTTGTTTCGTCAATCTTCGTACCTGCTACTGTGATTTTCTTAGCGTTGCCCTTAAGGTCTGTATAAGAAACTTCTGCAAGTGATTTCTCAAGTACGCCCTTAACGGCTTGGTACTCGTCCAGCGTGTCAGATGAAAGGAGTGATGTAAACATTTTGTCTACAAACTCGTCAAACGCCATGTCAGAAACAAAGGCTTTCTGAATCCAAGCACGTTCAAAGGTACGCTCATAGTAGTTTTCATTGTTTAAGGTGTGGTAGAATACCTCAATGTCTGTGTCAGCGAATTTGAACGGGCTGACGTCTGATTTTGCGTCATAGGTTTTCTTCTCTGCTGGGTGCACATAAATTTCTTGCAAAGTGTCCCCAAACTCAAACGTTTCAGACTTGAAAATAGCAAGCGGATTTTCATAAGTAAGCGCCTTAATAACGGTTGACCCAATACGGTTGACCAAAGCTGTGAAAAACTCGTTGGCATGCTTTTGAAAATCCTGATACGGTACGGTTGCGTGGTTAATGCGTGCGCCCTCAAGTACAGGAATGTCTGCCTGATAGTCTGCGCTGGCACGAGTGCGGATAGAGTTCAATAGGTCGATGTTTGAGATTTGTTTGCCCGTTTGACCTGATAAAAAGGTAGTGATTTTATTAGCCATGTTTATTCTTCTCCCTCTTCTACGATGTTTTCGTGGTCGATGTTCATTTCTACGCCCTCAACTTCACTTGCTGGGGCTTGCGCTGGGTAATTTGGCACTTCCTGCGCTGGGGTGTCCTCTGGCATAGTTGCTGGCGGTGTAACTTCTGCGACTGTTTCTGGTTCGTCCTTGAGTGCGTCTAGTGCGTTGTTAGGATACCAGTTGATTGATTTTGAAAATGGTTTCATCTTCTTTTTTCCTTTCTATTAAATAACAGCATTGATTGCTGAGACTACGCTCATGTCTTCTTGTGCTTGTTTCATGATTTCGTCTTGTTGACCTAAACGGCGGTATAGTTCGTTATTGGCTGAACGTAAGTTACCGTTTTTAAGATTTAGGCGCTCAACGTCTTCATTCAAGACTGAGACAACTGTGTCAATTTCTCCGACAAAAGCCTTAATGTCAATCAAGTCAGCCGTTAGGCTCTCAATTTCTTCATCGTTCCCGACTTTTGCCATTGCAGCGTCTAGCACTGCTAGGCATTCCTGTGAGGTCATGTTCCTCTCCTTTCAATTTTTAAACAAAGTATATCATACTTGACAAAATAAAGCAAGTATGATATGATGAATCTATAAGGCTTTTCAAGGCTTGTCTAGTGCTGGGTAGATGGTTACACCTCAAGGGGTGCTATCCAGTACGGGTCATTCTAACCAACTGACTTTTCAAGCCATGAAAAACGCTTTATAATTGGAGCTTTCCCGATTGGGAAGGCTCTTTTTATTTACCGAATAGCCCTGCAAACGGGTTCACGGGTTGCACTTCTTCAAGGGTCAACGTGTCAGCCATCATCAAAGCATTGAGACGGAAAAAGTCGTTCCCGTTATCGCCACCCTCTACAAACATAATCGCAACGTGTACGGGTTCTTCTGTCTTATAGTTCGGGGTCTTCTTAGTTGTGATTTCCCCTGATTCTGGGTCAACTTCTTCATAAGATACACCAAAATTCAGTTCTTCAAAATCGGTTTCGCTTGTGAAAATTTTCACAGTTTCAGTAGCTTTCACAACAAAGTAAGGGCGAGCGTCTGGGTCTTTCTCTGTTTCTGGTGTGTAGAGTCGTAACCCAAAATCTACAAGCTTCTTGCTGTCTTCTTCTGTCGCTGGGACAAGGTACACGGCTTTAGTCGCTTTTTTCTGCTTATACTTGCCGTCTGATTTGTTAGATGTCGCTGTGATTATAGCCTGTGCTACAACTGTATCAAAGTTTTCATGTTTTGCTTGTTTTTTAGCCATTTTGTTTATCTCCGTTTGTTGATTTTAAAAATTTTAATGGTGCGATGATTGTATTGAGATTTTCTAAATCGTTTTGACGGTTCTTTGATTTCTCGTAACAATCGTAAAGAGAATTAGAAGAAAGTGAATAGATTTTATTTTCTTCTAAATAGCAACATAAGTTGTAAAAAGCATTTATGCTGAGTTTTTCAAACTCTGCCGAAACAAATTTGTATAATTCCATGATATAGTCAAAATCTTCATAGGCATAATGTGCTTTTAGATAGGACTTTAGAAAGATAGTATTTTTAGGTGCGTTATTCGATTTCTGGTAATAGTACCCTTTTTTATTTTTAACCTGTTGTTTATGTAATAAATTTTTAAAAAAGGAGCGGTAAACCGAGAGTATAAAGCCATCAAACAAGATAGTCTGTTTCTCTGATTTTAAAGGTTGTTTCATAAATCAGCGTACCCCCTTTAATCTGCTTACTTGCACGCTTACCCTCAAAAGTTGCCCCGATAACAAAGTTTTCAAAAGTGATTTTTTCTTTGATTTCTGGGGTCATTCCTGCACCCTTAACGTCTAAATGCGTTGACCCATCTTCTTGTATCAATTCTTCTATATAGAGTTTAGAGCGTAGATATTTTGCCTTTAAGGCTCTACCCTCATGCGCCCACTTCCCGAACTCTGACGGGTCTATATCCAAGACAAGGCTGTCAGAATGGAACAAGTGCAAGCTGTCTGTATCGGCATATAAGAAATTATCATAATTTTCTTGTGCGTTAGATATGATAAAGTGACGAGCTATTGACGTTACGAAAAGGGCAACAGGTGCATAAACGGGTTGTACTTCTTCTTCATCGTCATTTTTAAAGCGTAATATACCTTTGTCGTCCAGATAGGCTAGTTTTTTAACCGATATGATTTTAGCGCCAAACTTCCCATATAAGCTATTTAGCATAATCTTAGCCTTTTGTTTTTCTGCTGGGCTTTGTGCGTTTTCTTTCTTGTATCGATAAGTTGTGATATAGTCATCAAACAAACCTGATTCTGTCTGAAATTCAAGTGTTTCAACATACATGATAGAACTATCATAATGTTTTAAAAATAGGTCAAGGTCAAAATTAGTCAGATATAAATCTATAACCTCATTGTTCGATGTGGTCACATAGTCGCTAGTTCTGACCCCGATGCGTAAAGCGTCAAGTTTTCGCTTAATCTGGATTGTTGGGAGGTAGCCACGTTTTAAGTCAAAATCGGCTTTAATGTGGTAGATATAATAGTAGTCTTCCTTTATCTCCTTGGGTTTTCCCTTGTAACGTTTCGGTATTCCAATAGGTAAAGCGTTCTGTAGCATAGTAGCTGGATACATACTGTTAATGTCATATATATCTATCAACTGTTTCAGCGTGCGCCCTTGCGTTTTAGGGTTGGCAAACGTCCACCCCCCACGGTATGCTTTACGACAAAAATCATCTACCTTTTCATCTAGGATTGGGAAAAAGTCCCTGAACTTTCGTTTAGACTTTCTGAAAATCCGTTTAAATTCTGTCAGCGCTTCGCTTGCTGATGTGTACTTTGTGAAATTTTCTTCATAGTACATAGCAAAGATACCGCGGGCAAGAATAGCAACGTCTACATGAATGTAGTCAATCCATTCTGGCTTAATCACTTCTGGCTTATGTTTTAGCAAGGGTGTTTTTCCCTTTGCTATAGGCATTTTGAAAAGCCCTGCCATGATTGCGATTGAGAAATTAAGAATTTTTAAAGAGTCTCTAAAAGTTAGCGTAAAGTCTGGAAATTCTAGCGTTATAGAATACCATACACCCATATCGTTAATAAAGTAAGTACATTCTATATCATTATTCAGAAAGAAAGATAGCAAGAAAGAGCCGTCAAACTTGAGATTATGAAAGAATATGATAAATTCATCTTCTCCTGTCTCCGTGTAAGTCTTGTCTAGGTCAAGATAGAGGGATTTTAGAAAATCCTCTAGGCTGGTGTTTACCTTGAATGTGTCTAGCTTGTCATAGTCAATAACTTTAGCAAAGCAAGATAGCCATACCTCTGTTTCTTCCTCGTTTGTAGTCGTTTCAAAGTCGCCTGCATAGTAGCAAGTCACTTTTTACCTCGCTTCTTTCGTCTTCTCATGTCTGAGACAAACTGTTTAGAAAACTTGTCTACATTATCAAGGATTTCACGAGCTAGGCTGTCCTGAAATTCAAAAGCCGTTTCTTTACCGTCAGTGTCTACGAAAACCATAACGTTATCAAATGAAACCTTGTCACTCGCCCCACCTGTTAGAAATGCCCCAAAGTTGCTGGCACTCATGCGCCTTATGCGTCCTATCATAGACTTAAAGGCTTTTTCTTGCGCCTTATTCCCTGCTTCTCTGGTGTTGTAGTGCATTTCTTCAAGCGCTTGTATATAGCGTTCTTTGGCTTCTCTGTCACGTTCTGAGCGGTATTCTTTGACCTCTTTAGCTGAATGAAAGCGGTTCAAGTCTGAGCGTTGAGAAGAGCGAAAACCTTGGGTCAGCTTTTCAACTGAAAACTTGTCCCCGTACCATGCTTTAGCTTTTTTAACATAGTCGCTAGTGTAGACGTGATTTCCGAATACTTGAGTACGACCCTTGCTTTTAATCTCATTATAGGCACGTTCTAGCGCCTTGTCACTCATTCCTGAAAAGTTCCACCGTCCACCCATAAAAGCCTTAATCTCAGCATTAGATGCGCCCTGCCGTTGTAACGTTCTTTTCTTTCTGGTTAAATAGTCCCGTTGTACCTTCCTTTGTTTTGGTGTTAAAGCCATTTACTTACACCCCTTCCGCTTGTTCCTCTGCGTATTCTAAGGCGGTAGCGAATGGAATAGTAGCCGTATAGCTTTTATATTCATAGTCAACTACCTCTATAGTGAGATAGCCCTTAAAACGCTCTTTTAAGTAACGTTCAATATATGGGAGCTGTCGCCGTTGGTTTATCATTACCGTTTCGGGTGTGATAGTAACCTGACCATCCTCATTCTTATATAGATTGAATGTAACCTGTGTAGCGTTGAAAGTACATTTAATAGGTGTATTAGTCAACTTTTCTTTTTCTCCTTTCTTTAAAATTTGCTTTTTACATTTAAGAAAATAAAGGGTATTTATTTTCTTATTTAAGTTTACCACATTTTCAAATAGAAAGCAAGTGATAAACTTAATAAGAAAGTAAATTTTTATTAAATTCTTTCAACTGTTAAAAGTTGTACCATCAAAACATACAAATTTAACTGTTTCCTTTGTCATGTTATTTCTCCTTTTATTTAACTTTATGGATTGGTAAAATCACTACAAATATCCTTTTTAGCTTCTTCAACTTTTTCAAGTACAAAAATTGTGAGAGCCATTTCTTTAAAATCTTCGTCATTGAATCCGATAACATCGCCATAAACTTGGATAGCTGTTAATAGCGTATTATATAATGAATACATATCATCTTCTGATAAGTTTTCACGTTTTAAAATCTCTCCTAGTTTAAGTGAGCGCTCTCTACGACTTTTAACCTCTAA
>OBXY01000140.1_pt1 | contig 18773 bp, 20 predicted proteins | sample 1476701 | NCBI WGS metagenome assembly OBXY01 (sample SAMEA2580187, study PRJEB22360) | human gut metagenome | biome: human gut; feature: human-associated habitat; material: faeces | place: Denmark | collected 2008/2010 | reverse complement strand
TTATACTGTAATGTGAAATATGTTTCTTTTAGAATCTAATCAATCCTTGAAATAAGCATAAATGCATAAGTTTTTTACTATATTTAGCTCAACTATTACAGCTTTCGTAATATTACAGATTGTATTTTTGTTACACGCCTGTAACATTACCGTCATCAAATATAACTTAAATTGATTAATTAAACACAATTAAAAAGCAATCAATACATAGATTCCCTCACATGTATTGATTGCTATTATTGTTATATATTCAAAGTTTTAAAACACATATCTTTTGTGTATTGACTTATCTTTTATAAGCACAAATAAACTGCAGCTCAATTATATTGCTAAACTTTATTCTCGCAATTCACAATAACATTAAATAATTTTTGGTCTAATATTTTCAAAAAACATATTGTCCTTATCCCATGAATTTAAAAATATCATTAGTATATAAACGAAACACTTTACGATAAATGATATCTGCAAGCCAAGCTGTTACAAATGGTACAACAAAGAACGCTACTACAATTAGTAAGACACTCAACCAAGCAGAATCAACCTCCATAAATTTAAATGCATTAATTGGTCCTACCATTCCTATAAAACCAAATCCAGCTGACTCTTTCGTTCCATGAATACCTACTAATGCTGATACCAATCCTGATACAATGGCTGTCGTCAATATTGGTAACATAAGAATTGGATATTTCACCATATTAGGTATCATCATTTTAACGCCTCCAAAGAAGACGGATAACGGCACCCCTAAACGATTTACTTTACTTGTACCAATTATCAATACTGCTTCAGTCGCGGAAATACCAATTGACGCTGATCCAGCTGCTAAACCTGTAATACCTATCGCAAAGGCAATGGCCACAGTTGATAGTGGCGAAATAATAATAAGACTAAATACCATTGAAATCAAAATACTCATGACAATTGGTTGTAATTCTGTAAAACCATTAACCATATTACCGATGGCTGTTGTAATCATTTTCGTATACGGCAATATTAAAATACCAATTGCACCTGAAATACCGCCAACAACTGTTGGGAATACAATCAAAGCCATACTACCTACACGATGTTGAATAAGTAAAATGAACAACACTGCAATCGCTGCTGTAATCATTGTATTAATTAAATCACCAATACCCGTAATCATCCAAGCACCATTTTTAAACTGCGCTGCACCGCTTCCTACATATGCTGCACTTGCCACAACAGCAATTGCTAATGGCGATAGGTCAAATTTCATGGCAACCAATGCACCAATCAAAGCAGGTACTGTAAATTGAATTGCAACGACAACGCCTAATAACGTTTTAAAAATCGGATGATAATCCATAAAGTATTTAAAAATTTCTCCAAGTATCGCATTAGGAACTAAACCCGCAACAATACCTATGGCGACACCTGATAAAACTCTAAATATAAAATCTTTGGGTGTAATTGTTTTAATTGATGTCATAATATCATCCTTCCATTTATGTATATACATCTTTATGCAAATAATAAAGAGCCTTAAGTTATAAGCTGCCACTAGCTTAAATTCTAAGATGTGCATGCCGATGTTGTTATATTTAGGCTAGCAGTATCATCTATAACTCAAGACTATGAAAAATAGTATATCACAAAATTCTGAATTTTTAGATAAAGAAATTGGCAATTTTTCAATCATATTGTTACAATACACTTTTTATTTTATCTTCATTTTTAAAATCCATTAATATAATAGAAGAAAGACATTCAAATGCTTACCAAAAAGATACATTATTTGTTAGGAGCGTATCAGCACTTACATATCATCAACACAATTGACAACATAATAGAAGATACTGATAATAAGTGTTAAAACAACAGATGTTAGGTAGTGAACAAATGACGGAAAGTAAATCCATAGATCCAAGAATCGTTAGAACCAAACAATTGCTTGTCGATGCTTTTCTTAAAATTTCTAGAGAAAAGAAATTGTCTCAAATTACAGTTAAAGATATCACTGATATTGCTACGTTAAATCGTGCAACATTTTACGCTCATTTCACTGATAAAGAAGACCTCCTAGACTACACATTGTCTGTAACCATTTTAAAAGACTTGAATGATAACTTGAGCATTTCTAATGTCATTAATGAAAAGGTACTGCGTAATATTTTCATTTCAATTGCGAGTTATATCAAAGATGCTGCAAAGTCTTGCGAATTAAATAGTGAAGCATTTTGCAACAAAGCACATCAACGTATTAATAATGAATTAGAAGATATTTTTGCGATTATGTTAGAAAACAGCTACCCAGAGCATCAACGAGATATCATTGTAAATAGTGGGAGTTTTTTAGCAGCTGGTATATCAGGCTTAGCATTACATTGGTTTAACACGAGTCAAGAAACAGCCGATGTGTTTATCGATCGCAACCTTCCATTTTTAATTCATCATATAGCACATTTTTAATAAAACTTGGTATTTAGTCATGCATCTTGAAATCACTATGTGACTTAGGTTCATACTTGTACACACAATAAAATTTAACGTATTACGATTGATTAGCCGTGTCTAGGACATAAATCAACGTCCTATACTCTACAAAGCCATATTGGCAGTCGTTAACTGAATGAAAATAAGCTTGTCATTAAAACATATAGATTTTAGTGACAAGCATTTTTGTTTTTGCGTACTTAAACAACACTTCAGGCAATATGTTGTTTAGGCAACAAATGATATGTCCGTGTTTATTGGCAAACGTACGACATAGTAGTATAGTATGTCTAAACAACACATGTCGCATAGTTGATACGCGTTGTTTAAATACTAAGATAGGAGGGATTGGCGTGAGCGAGACAGATGAACCTCAAGGGTTTGAACACACGCATAACAGATTAAATATTAATCAGAATAGTCAGAGTCTAATGACATTCATTACAAGTAAATTGAAGTCGAAGTTGAAGCAGCACATAATAATTGCTCGTGGTAATAAGCGAATCGACTATCGACTGTCGTATAACTTTTACACTACGTATTATGATAATGTAGAAATCAAGAAAATCGACTGTGAATATACCTATGCGATGGCCATTGCAATTTTAATAAGACACACGATGTCATTCGACAATGCTCATTTCTTTGCTCAGTTACGTCATCCTGTCTTATAAAACAACATTGCAGACATGTATATCAAACGGCACTTCAATAACATCACTTTGCCGTCGTACTACTATTAAAATCGTGTCTCAAACCCCTTATTTTAATTCCAAAAATCTGCTGGTCAAAAGACCCAGAAACTAAAAACATTACTGAATGTGTTGATAAATTACCTGATAGAAATAATCTCAAAATATATCAACACTTGATTCTAAGGAGGATATGACAATATGAAAATTTTAGATAGAATTAATGAACTTGCAAATAAAGAAAAAGTACAACCACTTACTGTAGCTGAAAAACAAGAACAACATGCATTGCGCCAAGACTACTTAAGCATGATCCGGGGACAAGTATTAACAACATTTTCCACAATAAAAGTGGTTGATCCAATCGGTCAGGATGTCACACCAGATAAAGTTTATGATCTTCGCCAACAATACGGTTATATTCAAAATTAATATTTGCTCACGAGGTATTGCACTTAAGGTGCCAACTGACCTCATAAACAAAGCCCATACTGATTGAAGACACTAATGTGTCGCACCATGTCTCTTACGACATGCGCACATTACGCTTCATCTCTGTATGGGCTTTTTATTTATTCTTTTGAGAATTTCATTTTAGCAGACTAAAAAATTAAAATGGTGTCCATCAAGATCTTTGAACATTGCACCATAAAACCCTTGGCTTACTGTTGGTTCTTGAACGACTGTGCCACCCGCTTCTTTCACTTTATTCACCAACTGGTCAACTTCTTCATTTGTATTCACACCTAAAGAAATCATCACTTCATTTGGTTCAGTGTTAAGGCTTTGCTGACTTACATTTTGAAAATGCTTGTTTTCTATTAAAATTACGGTTGTTTGACCTATTTGAATGCCTACCATTTTATCTAACATTTGTGGGTTTCTATTTATTTTAAATCCTAACGCTTTATAAAACTGTGCGCTCTTTTCTAAATCTTGCACATGCAAATTAAACCACATTGATTGAATCATGATTGCACCCCATTCATTACTTATTATAGTCTTGGACTTTAAGCCAATCACTTAATGATAATCTTGTTGGATTTATTTCAGCCATTAATTCAAAGTCTACTTCATAACCTTTTTCTTCCAACCATTGCTTTTCTGCAACACCACTAACAAATTCTCCTTCTATAACAGTCGATTTACCTGTCACTTCACTAAAAATTGTTGCTGCTTCACTTAATGTAACTTCATCGGAACCAATCTCTATTGATTGATGCGTAAAGCTTTGTGGATGTTCAAAAACATACGATGCAATTTTAGCTATATCAATAGAAGAAATCATTGTGAATTTTATATTCGGATTAATAAATTCTGGTAATGTAATACGTTCATCTTCGACTTTAGCAATACGTAAAAAATTATCCATAAAGAATGATGGTTTGATAACTGTTGCATTTATATTAGATTCCATTAATCTATTTTCTATTTTTGCTAGTACTTCAAAGTGTGGGCCTGTTCGATTTCGATTAACCCCTCCCGCAGTGCTATACACAATATGTTGAATATTTTCTTGCTCAGCTATTTCAATTATCTTCATACCTTGTCTTAATTCTTCGCTAACATCATCTTTAACGATTGGCTGAATACTGTATAAACCATACTTCCCTTTCATCGCTGATTGCAAACTAACACTATCACTCAGATCACCTTCAACGATTGATAAATGCGGATGTCCTATGTCTGAAAGTTTACGATTATTCTTATTTCTAGTTAATGCACTTACATACCATCCATCCTCTAACAACTGTTTTACAACTGCATTACCTTGCTTCCCTGTTGCGCCTATTACTAAAATATCTTTCATTTTAGATCCACTCCCCTTTTATCTTAAAAACCAATAGTCCTCTTTTTCACCTTTTAAATACGTATATGGTTCTGGTGTTTGTCCATTTTCCTTAATATTGTCATTTATTACATCTCTGACATCCCATACTAAATGAATAAATCGTTGTAATTGATGACTAAAAATGCCTAGTGGCGCTTTCATAGCTAATGCTTTTTCCACATCTTCTGTAGTAACATTCAGTTTTCCTGCAATCATTTGAACCGATAAGGTAGATTCTTCAAAATGTGCTTGCAATTCTTCAGCTGTAATACGTCTTTGCTCTTTATTTAAAGACATACGCAACACTCTTTTCTTTTATGATATTTAATAGTTATTGCAAATTCATTGCTAACTTTCTTAACACGTTTTATAATAAACGGAGAGTTATCCGTTTGTCAATTTTAGAGAACTATAAGTAGGTGGAATCATGCGAAAAGATGCAAAAGAGAATAGGCAACGAATTGAAGAAATAGCGCACAAACTTTTTGATGAAGAAGGCGTTGAAAACATTAGTATGAATCGTATTGCTAAAGAACTAGGTATCGGTATGGGGACATTGTATCGACATTTTAAAGATAAAAGCGATTTATGCTACTACGTCATACAAAGAGACCTTGATATTTTTATCACTCATTTTAAGCAAATTAAAGATGACTATCATTCTAATTATGAGGTTATGCAAGTGTCGTTAGATTATCTTTTACAATTTAAAATCGACCATAAGGCACTACTGCAATGTATTGAAGCAGGCAACAATAAATTACGTTTTTACCAAAGCGCATTTTATCAAGAATTATTTTATTTTTATTATGACTTGTTTAAAAGCGATGACGACATTTACACGAAGTTCAAAACAGATATGCTGTTGCAAGCATTATCAACACGTGTATTTGATTTCCAAATAGAACATCGCAATATTTCAATTGAAGCGTATAGAAATTATTTATTAAACATTTATTTAGATGAGGTGGAACGTAATGACTAAAATTGTGTTAATCACAGGTGGTAATAAAGGATTAGGCTATGCAAGTGCGGAGGCACTTAAAGCATTGGGCTACAAAGTGTATATAGGTTCTCGTAATGACGTAAGAGGACAACAAGCATCTCAAAAATTAGGTGTTCATTATGTACAGTTAGATGTTACAAGTGACTACTCTGTCAAAAATGCTTATAACATGATTGCTGAAAAAGAAGGTCGTCTTGATATCCTCATTAACAATGCAGGTATATCTGGTCAATTTTCAACACCTTCTAAATTGACACCTCGTGACGTTGAAGAAGTATATCAAACGAATGTATTTGGTATCGTTCGAATGATGAACACATTCGTCCCTCTCTTAGAAAAATCTGAACAACCTGTTGTCGTCAACGTATCAAGTGGTTTAGGTTCATTTGGAATGGTTACAAACCCCGAAACAGCTGAATCTAAAGTGAATTCATTAGCTTATTGTTCGTCTAAATCGGCAGTAACAATGCTAACATTACAATACGCTAAAGGATTACCAAATATGCAAATCAATGCTGCTGATCCAGGTGCTACAAACACTGATTTAGTTGGTGATTTTAGTAATAATTCAAAACATGTTTTTGAAGGGATCAAGCCAATCATTCAATTAGCAACCAGTGATGCAGATGGCCCGACAGGTACATTTATTAATGGGAATGGTGAAATGCCTTGGTAATCCAAATTTATGTTACAAATATTGAATTTAGAGGTAAATAAAAAATGCTTCTGCAATAGATGCAATATACATGCAAAACAATATGGAGGCGAATCAAATGAAAAGTATTACGTTTGAAGAACATTATGTCATTGAAGATATTCAAAAAGAAACGATGAATGCGATATCGGCAGATCCTAAAGGTGTGCCGATGAAAGTAATGTTAGAAGGCCTTGAAAAAAAGACAGGTTTTACAAATGCCGACGAATTATCACATCATGATGAACGTATCCAATTTATGAATAATCAAGACGTTCAAATTCAAGTCTTATCTTATGGAAATGGGTCTCCTTCAAATTTAGTTGGTCAGAAAGCCATTGAATTATGTCAAAAAGCAAATGATCAATTGGCAAACTATATTGCACAATATCCCAATCGCTTTGTAGGCTTTGCAACTTTACCTATCAATGAGCCTGAAGCCGCAGCGCGAGAATTCGAACGTTGCATCAATGATTTAGGATTCAAAGGTGCGCTCATTATGGGACGTGCACAAGATGGTTTTCTTGATCAAGACAAATATGACATTATTTTCAAAACAGCTGAAAATTTAGGCGTACCGATTTATCTACATCCCGCGCCAGTTAACAGTGACATTTATCAATCATACTATAAAGGAAATTATCCTGAAGTAACCGCGGCAACATTTGCTTGTTTTGGTTATGGTTGGCACATTGATGTTGGTATTCATGCAATACATCTAGTATTATCCGGCATTTTTGATCGTTATCCAAAGTTAAATATGATTATTGGACATTGGGGTGAGTTTATCCCATTCTTCTTAGAACGTATGGATGAAGCTTTATTCGCTGAACATTTGAACCACCCTGTAAGCTATTACTTTAAAAATAATTTTTATATCACACCGAGTGGTATGTTAACGAAGCCACAGTTTGATTTAGTCAAGAAAGAAGCAGGTATTGATAGAATTCTTTATGCTGCTGATTATCCATATATTGAGCCTGAAAAATTAGGTGTATTTTTAGATGAACTGGGTTTAACAGATGAAGAAAAAGAGAAAATAAGTTATACAAATGGTGCTAAATTATTAGGTTTATCATCTAACAATTAACAAATGGAGGTCATTGAATATGGAAACTTTAGAATTACAAGGCGCTAAATTACGCTACCACCAAGTCGGACAAGGACCCGTGCTCATCTTTATTCCTGGTGCAAACGGTACCGGAGACATTTTTCTACCTCTTGCAGAACAGTTAAAAGACCATTTTACTGTTGTAGCCGTTGATCGTCGTGATTATGGAGAAAGCGAGTTAGCTGAACCACTCCCTGATTCCGCTTCTAACCCTGACAGTGATTATCGTGTCAAACGCGACGCACAGGACATTGCCGAACTTGCAAAGTCATTAAGTGATGAACCTGTCTATATATTAGGTTCAAGTTCAGGTTCAATCGTTGCGATGCATGTGTTAAAAGATTACCCTGAAGTCGTTAAAAAGATTGCATTTCATGAACCACCAATTAATACATTTTTACCAGACAGTACTTATTGGAAAGATAAAAATGATGACATTGTGCATCAAATTTTAACAGAAGGCTTAGAAAAAGGTATGAAAACATTTGGTGAAACATTAAATATCGCACCAATTGATGCAAAAATGATGTCTCAACCTGCTGATACTGAAGAAGGACGTATAGAACAGTACAAACGTACGATGTTCTGGTCAAAATTTGAAATTAGACAATATACGCATTCAGATATTACTTTGGATGATTTCACAAAATACAGCGATAAAATCACCTTACTAAATGGGACAGATTCTAGAGGCTCCTTCCCACAAGATGTTAACTTTTATATAAATAAAGAAACTGGCATACCTATTGTAGATATTCCAGGCGGTCACTTAGGTTATATTCAAAAACCTGAAGGCTTTGCTGATGTATTATTAAATATGTGGGGTTAATTGATCGTTCTCTAATAAAACAGCTTGGACAGTTTTCAAATTATATTTGATGGCTGACCAAGCTTATTTTTATTTACGCTTAAACGTTCAAATCAACTCGTTATTATACATGAAGGCATGTTAACCATTCTCTTCCACTGAAAACACTACTGTTCCAAACATTGATAGTCTTCTTTTGAAATACCCTTTCCGATAAGCACCAAATATTCTGGCACTTTTTTTGAAAATGCTACAGGTGTTAATTCATATTGTCCTTGTGTAAATTGAATGAGATACGTATGTGCGGTGTCTTCAAATGTCATAAACCCTTTCAACCTATAAATATGAGTCGGAAGGCATGCTAAACGTTTTATAAACTGTGCTTTAGTACATTTGGCTGGTGATTGCACAAATTGATGATTTATTGTTTTGTGTAATGATTCATGTTTATTGTCAGAAGTTGCTGTCATTTGGCTAACTGATATTGGCAAAGTGACGCTGCCATGCATACCAACTTGTATATCGGCCTCTGGGTTAATAACTTCTAAATCTTTCAATAGTTTGCTCGTCGTTTCAACATCTGCTGAATCTATTTTATTAACAAATAAGACAGAACAATATGCTAATTGCTCATAAAATAAGCCTTGGATGTCTTTTGGAAATGATTTTATGTGTTTATACATGCTTGCATCTACAACACCAATCATATGTGTAATTGTTGTAAACGGAGCTAAAATGGGCGTTAAACAAGCATCTAAGACAGAGACTGGTTCTGCAATCCCACTACATTCAATAAATACAATGTCTGGTTGCTCTTTTAAATATAATTGATGTAACTGTTCTGATACATCTGCTTTCATTGCACAACAGATACACCCCTCTGTCAGTTCACTTAAAGGTATGTCTTCAGATACTAAGGCACCATCAACACTCATTTTGCCAAATTCATTCATGATAACTGCCGGTTTCAGCGACTCCTTTAATGATTCAGCGAGCAAATGATTTAAGACAGTCGTTTTACCGCCACCTAAAAACCCACCTATAATAACTATTTTCATCTGCGACTCTCCTCTTATACTTCATATGAATAGCATATTCCAAGATAGCTTTCCTATTGACTGACATGACTCTATATTCAGTTATAGTTCATTTCTTTTTTAAATAATCAGCATTACTATTTTAACAATGATGCCTACACCAATAACTAAAGACAATGATGTCACCATTTGCTTTCCAATTAATTTTAGTGCTGACTGACCACCTAAATGTTTCAAAAGCATCGTCATTGTGACCGAGCACGCTGTAAATGTTGAACTAAAAAACACAAGTAGTAGTAACTGTGTTGCTGTCATTCCTTGTAATAAGGCGCCTTGATGCAAATTAAACAAGAGCATGCCGTCTTTTCGAATCATTGAAAATAAAATCCCTGGTGACAATTCTGACGAGATGCCTAATAACGATAATATAGGTGTAAATATTTGTGATAAAACATTCAAAATTGGCGTTAGTGATAAAATACTAACAATAAGACAGATTGTGATAAAAATAGGTAGCGCTTGAACGATAAACATTTGTATATTTTGCCACATTTGTAGCAACATTTGACGTATATTTGGCATATGTAATTGCCTATCATAAGGTAGCGGAACGCTAAGTTGTTGATCATTCTTTTTCAACCATATCCTATTATGTAAGATGCCACCTAAAAGTACTAATATTAAGTACGGCATAAATAGCCATGACTTTCCAGCTACACTAAAAATAGATAATGTCGCACCTATTTGATAACTACAAGAACTACCAAAGCTTATTAAACTCATACACTGTGTCTTCGTGCAGGTATGGCATTGGTGTGCTGCTTGTGAAATAGCTGCTGCATTACATCCAAATCCTTCTAATAGTGGCACGATATCATTACCTTGTAATCCTATCCGTAACATTGAAGGTTCAATTGCCCATATCATCCATGATTTAAATCCTGTTTGATCAATTACAGCAGTTGATAAGCTAATCAATATTACGACCGGCAATGCCCATACGAGCGAATATGTTCCAAGTGATAGCACACCATAATCACCAAATAATATATGCTGTAATATATCGTGATTGAGCAATGTTGTTTGAGTTAAATATTCTATCCATGCTGATACATACTGATTTTGAAACCAATCTGAAAATTGATAAGCGATACCGATTGGCAATGCAAACATTAAAAATATCAACAACCAGGCTAAAAATGTCGCACTTATTTTAGGTCTTAAATGTCGTCGTTCATGTTGAAATAGTGTCAATTGTTCTATCACATGTTCGCTCGCTATAGGCGAAGAAACTACACTTTCTGCCAATGAAATATCTAATTTCTGTTTTATGATTAATAATCTTAATTTCGCTTTTTCTGTTGCGGTAAGTTTATCCGCATGGCTAATAACCAAATAATGAGGTTCATTAGGTATGGGCGTATAATGCCCCGTTCTCATATCATATTTCACTTCTAACATGTGCATGACACTTCACAACATGAATAATCATCTAAATACATTTGATTTTTTTGGTAATTTTCAATGACTTCTTGTTTAGCTGGTAAGCCTTCCCGCTGTGTTAAAAGATGTGCAAGTACTGCAAATCGCGCTCTGAATTTATAGATATAGCATAATTTGGCATTATCATTTTCAACTGTTGCACCAATCATAAAAATATTCGGATAACGTGTCGATTCATCATGTGTTGTTAATTTAATATCTTGATTTGTTGTCGCAAATAATTGTTGAACGATTGGATTTTTTGTTGCATCAAAGCCAGTTGCTACTATTGGTTCATGAGGCGTAAGCACACTTTGTCCGCTATCAAAACTGATATGATACTGTCCATCGTTAAAATCAATATCTTTAACTGTATAATGCACATTCATTTCAATGCGAGCTCCTTGCTTAATGACATTACCTAGTCGCTGACGTGTATAAGGTGACAATCTAACACTAGGATCAGCATCCGGATCATTTAAACCGGTTGTGCTAGTATAAAGTGCGATGTCAGAGCCATTTTTTGCAAGTTGATATGCAGCATCAAAGCCACTTTCATTACCTCCGATAACCACATATTGCCCCTTATTAAAGTTTCACTATAATGAATACCATATTTAAATGGCTTTTTAGGGAAATTATAATCACCTGTTGCGACAAAGATATAATCCGCGTGATATGTCTCTGTTGTCGTTGCAATCGTATAATATGCATCATCTACAGATATATTTGTGACAACTGTATTTTCAAAGATATTCAGCTCGTAATGGTTGGCAACCACTTGTAAATATTCAGCATATGTTTCTCCGGAAATATGTTCTTCATTAAAAGTAAATGCTGGTGAAGTATCCATGGAAATTGCATTCATATCAGGCATGCCAAATCCATTAGACGTAAATGATGGCGTAATCGTACGGGTCGATTTCGGCCAATGTTTAAATGAATGTCCTACTGTTCCTTTTTCTAAAATAATGACATCTGTTATACCGAAATCTTTTAAGGTAATGGCCATACCTATACCTGCAGCACCGGCACCGATAATAGCCACTTTATGATGTTGCATATTAACACTCCCTCAATGATCTATTTCAAGTTATTGTTTTTGATTATAAATCGTAATAATTACGATTTATAAAGTATAGACCTATCCTTGAGAAATTTCAATATTAAAAGAAAAACTTCCGCTATTGTAGAGAATTCATCTACATTTCGGAAGTTGGTATGTGTCTTTTTTATTAAATTTAAGGATGCAACGGTTAGTTCAAATGATTATGAATGACATTTCATGGTATCATCCAGCCTCAGTACTTGGAGATAACATTTTGGCGGTGAGACAGAAATGATATTTTTACAAAATTTATTTCGGCGTCCCTCCAATAAATATAAAGTATTTCTTTATTGTGGCGTAACTTCTCCACGTTGTATTTCACTATCCAAATTTTGTTTCATATTATCAAACAACTCTTGAAATCTAACCTCATCTTGATCAGAATAACCTTTAAAAATAACTGAATCTATATTTTCTTCGTTAAAATAATAAATTTCATCTTCCACAACACCAATCGGATATTTACATGCAGAATAGTCAAACATATACTTTTGATTTTCAATTTCTACAATTGGTCCTCTATTAATAATCATTAACTTTTGCGAACCTTCTTTTAAATAAATAATGCTTCCTATTGTTTCCATTTATTTTCCTCCTTTGTCACCATCTCGATTTCGATATTTCTTCGCATTTCCAAGTCAATCATCTCTTCTTCCGCTTTACGAATGTCATGTTGAATTTGCTGTTGCTGCTCGTATAACGCTTCCGTTGAACGTCGTTTCGCAAAATGAAATTCATCGCGGAACTGTTCCATACGACTAGCCATATTGCTACTATAATAACGCTCACCTAAATGTTGATATAATTGTTCTATCGAATGATTAAGCGCATCGCTTTCATCTATCAATGCTTTAACCTCTTGCTTTTCATCATATAAGTCATCCATTTGCTTATGTTTCGCTGTGATCATCTTATTGATTCCATCAAGTTTATTCGACATCATTTCACCACGTTTTAATTTTTACCAATTTCATTACCAATCATTACGTCAGTTTGGTCAAAAGCCTCACCAACTTTTTGTATATTATCGCTCGCAGTTCGTATTGCTTCAGCAACAGATTGATTCTTACTAATCAAATCATCTATCACACTATGAGCATTATTATTTCCACTTACTGTTGTACTTTCATCTTTATCCGGTTTCGACACATTATTACATGTTTCAACAGCGCTTTTAATAGATGATGATGCACTATTAGTCTTAAAAATATCACTTTGAACTGTACTCATCATTTACACCTCTTCCCATTTAAATTATTTTAAAATTATTAGAAACTGTATCAATATATGATATTCAAACATTCAATTATACTTAAATATTGTTTTGTGATTATATTCAAAATTATTGTATCAATAAATATGTATCATTCCTAGAATTTTATTGAACAAAAAGTTAGAAAATCACTTTTATTGCAACTCAATCTTGTTTTGTATTATAGAAATTAACAATAGAGATTAAAATTTTATTTTCCAACAATAAAAAAGCACAAATATTTTTATTGAGGCAGCTGAAGGCCTTCTCATTATAAAATTATCTGTGCATATTATTATCTTAATCTAACGTAATAACTAATCTGTTGTATCTTGTAAAATCTTATCCATAGAATGCGTAACACTATCACGGTACATCTCCCCAAATTTCAATAAATGTACCATCAATAAATATAAACGATAAAATTCAAGTCTATAGGATGCACCTTTTGCGAGTTGATAATGTTTATTATACGCATCATAAAATTCGCTCGTAAAACCACCAAATACCGTTGTAATACCGATATCAAATTCTCTGTCACCATATAATGGTGCTGGATCAAATAACGCCGGACGACCATCTTGTAAGAACATATAATTGCCACCCCATAGGTCACCATGTAATAAAGATGGTTTACTTTGATGCTTTTCTAATTCCGCCACAATTTGACGTCGCACTTTGTCATATACTTTGATATCGTTGGCATCCCATAGCCCTCTATTTAGCAACTCATCTTTCAAATGATCCATGCGCTTGTCGACAAAAATGGTACACCAATCGTCTTGCCAATGATTATCAAAAGAAATATCGCCACCTTCATAAGGTAATGAGAAGCCAAATTTGCCTTCTTCTTGTTGCTGACTGTGTAATTGAGCTACGAGTTGCCCTAATTGGCGTTGACTCCCTGAAGCCCCTTCTTCTAAATACGTCATCACTAAATACGCATCACCGTTAACCTCGCCACTTGCAATTACTCTAGGTGCCGTGATACCTGCACGTTCAAATTCATTTAAACCTGCAATTTCTGCAGCATAAAATGATTCTTTACGTCCACGTTGGACAAGTAAGAAAAATGTATCCGTATCCGTTTCGACTCGATATGCTTCGTTTACATCGCCACCACTCACTGGTGAAATCTCTTTAATATCTTTTAAAGGTAAATGCTCTAACCATTGTTCATTCATACAAACACCTTCCATTACGCTTACTTTATACTATTATATTGCCTAATTAGGATGATTTAATCTCAATTTTATTTGTGGTACTTGCGTCAATTTTCAAAACTTTTTAGTTTTAACTAGGAAATTATGTAGGGAAATGCTAGTCTATTAAAAGAATATATTTCACATATATTAAGTTGAGGATAGTAAGCCTCAAATATAATGAAATAGGAGCATACTCATGTACAAATTAATTAAACCTTTCTTATTCAAAATCGAACCCGAAAAAGCACACGGACTAACTATCGATGCATTAAAAACGTTACAAAAATTTCCAGTTTTATTCCCAGTCGTCGATAAACTATTTACTTATAAGAATCCAACGTTATCACAAACGATACAAGGTAATACGTACGACAATCCAATTGGCTTAGCAGCTGGTTTCGACAAATCTTGCGAAGTACCAAAAGCATTGGAACACCTTGGATTCGGTGCTTTAGAATTAGGTGGTATCACACCTAAACCTCAACCGGGTAACCCTCAACCACGCATGTTCAGATTATTAGAAGATGATGCCTTGATAAATCGTATGGGCTTCAATAATATTGGTATGAACAAAGCACTCAGTCATTTGCGTAAAAATGCTTATCAAGTACCTGTTGGTATCAATGTTGGTGTGAATAAAATGACACCTTATGAAGCGCGTTATCAAGATTATATAAAAGTCATTGATACGTTTAAACACGACGTTTCATTTTTCACAGTCAATATCAGTTCTCCAAATACTGAAAACCTTCAAAATTTCCATGATAAAGATGAATTTTCAATGTTATGTCAAGCTTTGACAACATTTAAAAAACAGCACGATGTAACAGTGCCAATTTACTTAAAACTAACGTCTGATATGGATTTCGATGGCTTAAAAGCACTATTACCAGCGATTACTGAGACATTTGACGGTATCATCTTAGCAAACACAACGCGACAACGAGATGGTTTAACTTCTGCTAATAAAGTCGAAGAAGGCGGTTTGAGTGGTCGTCCATTATTTGAACGTAATTTAAAATTGATTAAGTATGCTTATCAGCAAACAAATGGTGAATTTTTAATTATAGGTACAGGCGGCGTATTCAGTACTGAAGATGCAATCAAAATGATGCGTCACGGTGCGTCACTTATTCAAATTTATTCATCACTTGTTATTGAAGGCCCAGGTTTAACTAAGAAAATGAACAAAGGCATCACACGTTACTTAAAAGATCATCATTTTGACAATGTCAGTGATATTATAGGACTAGATGCCTAATCCAACGTAGTCAAATAACACTTTAAAACTTGCTGAATCGTCTTATTAAAATTATGATATAACTCAAGAAGATATATTTATCACCATTTTTCAAAATAATGGCTTAAATATCACATATCATTAAATATAGCGTTTTATAACGGAGGCGTTTGTTATGACTAAAGAAACAGATAATAAAAAAACAGTAGCGACTTCTGACAACAAAGACACACAGCAACAAAATCAACCTGAAGAAGATGAACGTCAAGGTTTGAATGGTTATCGTAAAACAGATCTTGATTTAGAAATCGAGCAAGAGCTACGTGAAATGATGAAAACAGGAGAAAATGAAACGAAAAATGACTACAAAAAGTTTAAAGTGTTTTCACTTATTTCAACACTTATCATTGTCATTTTAGCAATTATAAGATTTGTTCATAAAATGATGTAATTAGAGTGAGACATTGTTTTATGTCTCAGAATCCAGTTATTCATGATAGCTACAATATTTACGATGATATAAATAACCCGAGATTTTAGTATGATTCATTTCACTAAAGTCTCGGGTTTCTATTTGATAATTTTTAATAGGGCATGGCTTGTATCTTATTTCCAATGATTAATCTGGATATTGTTCTAAAAATGCTTTCGCTTCTTTATTAACTGTTTTAAAATCAATACCTTGTTGCATCGCTGCAAAGACACATCCACAATAACACTGCCTAAAGATATTATAGTCATTACACATTTCTATGGAACGCTCATAACCTTTACTTTTCTTAAAATCACTTGGCAAATAGTTCACATCGTATATTTTTTGGACATCCATACCAAGTTCATTGATTAATTGTGCGTTCTTTTTAGGTGATAACGTGATTGCACTGCCAAAATAATCATAGCCATGTTCTACAGCTGCTTTCGCTACAATATCCAAACGCATTTCAAAACAAGCGGTACAACGTAAGCCGCCTTCTTTTTCATCAGCTAATTCTTTATCCTTCACCATTTTCACAAACTTATGCGGTTCATAAGGTGCTTCAATATACTTCACATTCGCACCAGTCTTGCGATTAAAATCTTCCACAAATTGTTCTTGCACTTTAGCACGTCGTAAATATTCATTTTTCGGATGAATATTTGAATTCGCGAAATAAATTGCAATGTCTGCATATTGTGTTAAAAACTCTAATGTATATGTACTACAAGGTGCACAACAACTATGCAATAAGATTTTAGGTCTGATTGCTTCTCTTTCCCACTGCCCGATTAATTTCTTCAACACCTTGTCATAATTAATTTTTTGATTTTTCATTTTACTGATAATAGGTTCAGCATTAATCATGATTTAACCTCCCACATTTAATCATTAACTTCTATTATATATGATTCATATTAAATGTCAGTCAAAAAAGTTAGAAATTCATTTTAATGCATTTATATTTTGAAAATCCCTTATGTATCTAAAAGCATTTTTTAAACTTGAATTTTAAAACACTAAACAACACATACGTCTCTGTGTCATTTTCATTTTTTGTATGTCATATATATATGTTTACTTCATTTAAATCAATTTCATCTTACAATTTATCGTGTATTTTACAAAAGATTGACTTCAATTCATCGTAAAAGTTATACTTTTGCCATTTTTTAATGTAATATAGTGTTAGTAATAAAAATAATACATTGAGGTGTTTTACATGACAGCATTATTCCCTTATATCGCTTTTGAAAATTCAAAAGAAGCCCTTGCATATTACGAAGAAGTATTTGGTGCAACTGACGTTAAACGTTTAGAAGTTGGCGAAGAACAAGCGTCACATTTTGGTATGACTAAGGAAGATGCACAAGAAGCAACTATGCATGCTGAGTTTGAAGTGCTTGGTGTAAAAGTGCTATGTTCTGATTCTTTTGGTCGCGCTGACAAAATTAATAATGGCATATCATTATTAATTGATTATGATGTTAACAATAAGGAAGATGCTGATAAAGTTGAAGCATTCTATGAGCAAATTAAAGATCATTCTTCAATTGAAATAGAATTACCGTTTGCTGACCAATTCTGGGGTGGCAAAATGGGCATCTTTACCGATAAATACGGTGTTCGTTGGATGTTACATGGTCAAGACTATACTGCAATCCAACAATAACGTTATTGATAAAGATATCATTTAATAAGCTTATGTTATTTAGCAAGGAAAGCCACTCTTAATTCATGGCTTGCCTTTTTTTATTGTATATTTTTAATTATCGTTGCTGGCCCTTGATTGACAATCGTATTAAAATGCCTTATTAAGTCAACTTTGTCTATACGGTTTGGATCTTCTACCCAATGTCTTATCAAAGACAATCCCGCACCTGAAACATAACTCATGAAATAGGAAAATGGTATACCATTAATTTGATCATTTTCATTTTTATAACGTTGCAAATGACACATAATTAAATCATAAAGTTTTTCGTGGATATTTGAATCTTTACCCATACGAAACATCAATTGATAAAATGCGATGTCTTTTTCTATCATTTCTATTAAAACGGTCATAATTTGATGTATGTTATCCGTGGATAACTTAACTGCTCCATTTAACTTCTCATCATGAATGAAGTCTCTTATTTCCTCCAACTGCTGGTCCTCTAATTTTTCAAGCAAATCATACTTATCATAATAATGCGTATAAAATGTACTACGGTTAACATCAGCTAAATCTGCAATTTGTTGCACAGTAATCTCTTCTAATTGGTGTTGATGTAAAAGTTCAATAAATGCATTTCTCATTGCAACTTGTGATTTTCTAATACGTCGATCTATAGTCATTTGTATCAAGTCCTCCCCAATGATTATAA
>OBXY01000129.1_pt1 | contig 19655 bp, 19 predicted proteins | sample 1476701 | NCBI WGS metagenome assembly OBXY01 (sample SAMEA2580187, study PRJEB22360) | human gut metagenome | biome: human gut; feature: human-associated habitat; material: faeces | place: Denmark | collected 2008/2010 | reverse complement strand
TGCACCTCCTTGATATCGTGATGTGGTCACAGGGCTCAGTTTTGCCCTCCCACTCTTAACATTTCGTGACGAAATGAACGCTCTAAAAGCGCGACCACATTATTTTAACACTTTTTTATTTCAAAAAGCAATAGTAAAATTTCAACTTTTACATTTAAAAACGTTAATTTATCTCACTATAATTTTTCGATTTGATCGAATTCTACTTCTACTGGTGTTTCACGTCCAAACATGTCAACTAATACTGTTAATTTGAATTTTTCCGCTTCAATCTCTTGAACTTCTCCGACTTGGTTTGCGAATGGTCCAGATTTAATACGTACTTGCTCTCCAACATCTAACTCGACATCGATTGTTTTTTCTTTTAATCCCATTTGTTTAAGTATAAAGCGAACTTCTTCTGGAAGTAATGGGTTAGGTTTTGAACCAGCTCCAGCTGAACCGACAAATCCAGTCACACCTGGTGTATTTCTTACTACGTACCATGACTCATCTGTCATTACAAGTTCAACTAGTACATAACCAGGGAATGTTTTCTTCACAAGTTTTTTTGCTTTACCGTCTTTAACTTGTGTTTCTTCTTCTTCAGGTATGACAACTCTAAAGATTTGTTCTGTCATATTCATTGATTCTACTCTTTTTTCAAGATTCTTTTTAACTTTATTTTCATATCCTGAGTATGTATGCACTGCATACCAACGCTTTGCGCCTACTTCTTCAGACATGTCGCCACTCCTAACCTATTAATAAATTTTTCAATGCTGTAATTCCTAAATCTAAGGCATAGAAAAAGACTAAGAAGAATATTACTGTTGATACTACAATAACAGTATATTTAAACAATTCTTCTTTAGTTGGCCAACTCGTCTTTTCCATTTCTGATTTTACACCTTGAAAAAAGCTTTCTTTTTTAGCCACTAATAAAACCTCCAAATCTTTCAACAATAGTCATTAATATTTGAATATCGTTTATTTTGATTCTTTATGTACTGTATGAGCATTGCATCTTGAACAGTATTTCTTAAGGGTCAATCGTACTGCTGAACCTTCTTTTTTGGGTACATGATAATTTCTATTGCCACACTCTTCACAATTCAAGGGTACTTTTTTCACTTTCATTCACCTTTACTCATTAATATACCAGTCTACTATACATAAATCTAAATATGAATGTCAAACTGATAAATGACTATCACAGTAAGTATTTGTGGGTATAGACTGTTGTCGCACTACACTATTATTTTAATTTATATTCTAAATGATGTCTTATTTTCATTTTACAACGTTGTATCGCATTGTAAACTACTTTGTCTTTTATACCTAGTAAATGTGCGATTTCTTTTGGTTTATAACCTTTACTATAAAATTCAAATACTTCTCGTTCTTGTTTAGTTAATTTCTCACACGCCGTGTTCAATAGTTTGATTGCTTCACATGTTAATATTTCTCTTTCAACTCGATCCCGATTAAGCAGGTTCGTTTGATATTCAACCACAGCATCATTAACTACATTCGTATATCGCTTCTGTTGAGTGTAATGCCGTCGATAGTAATCACATTTAACTGATTTGATGAGCCGCGATATATATTTTATAAACGAATCATCATATTGAAAATGATGGCGCTCAAGCGCTAGATATATTTTGATGAGCACTTCTTGATAAAGGTCGTCTTTTTCAAAATCATTTTGAGAAATATAATTAATTCTTCTCATAATAAAAGAATTGAATTGTTGAAGTATCGCTTTTAATTCTATATCTAATTGTTGTGACTTTGACAATAATAATTGTTGTTTCAAGTTGTTATTCTTATGTGTCATATCTTAGTTGCCTTTCAAAATTTTAAGGCTATTCTATATGAAACACTATCTAAATAACAATATTGCTAAATCAGTCTTTTTTATGGTTTCCTCTTCGTATTTTTTCAAATTCTGCAAGTATATCTTCTGATAGCGGAATTCGAGTTCTTGGTTTAGTTTCTGTAATATCTTCGAGGGATTTACTCACCGTTATTTGATTTTCTCTCAAATCTCTCCACATTTCTCTCGAAGATACGCGATAAGCACCTGAACCAAAAATAGCATGTTGTTCACTCATATCACTCGTCACAACTGTAATATGCGTTGTATGTTTATCGTATAATTCATATACATATCGTTCAATAAAACTATCTGCTGTTTCCTTTTCTTTAGTAAATACAGTTTTCACGCCATGATACATGTATTCTCTTTCTATGCCAGATTGTTCATACGCATCAAAGACACAAACAATTTCATCGGCAATAACAGCATTATAGTTTGCTATTGCATCAATGAGTTGTTCTCTCGCCTCTTCTAAGTTTTCTTTGGCGATTTTACTTAATGTTGGTGATTGGCCAATCATGTTATACCCATCAATTATTAAATAACGTTCTTTCATTATTTATCTCCGTTCGAGTGTCTTTTACGGAATACCTCATACATCATTAAACTAGCAGCAACAGATGCATTTAAACTATTCACATGACCGACCATAGGAATTTTAATATAAAAATCACATTTATCACTTACTAATCTACTCATACCTTGCCCTTCACTACCAATTACAATTGCTAATGACATATCAGCTTCTAAATCTCTATAATCCGTTGCGTTATTCGCTTCGGTACCTGCAACCCAAAAACCATTGTTTTTTAATTCATCAATCGTTTTGGCTAAGTTTGTCACTCTAATCACTGGCACATGTTGAATAGCACCTGTAGATGCTTTAGCAACAGTTTGAGTTAATGAAACAGAACGACGTTTAGGGATAATCACCCCATCCACACCTGATGCGTCAGCCGTTCTTAATATTGATCCAAGATTATGCGGATCTTCTAACCCATCTAGAATGATAACGGTAGATAAACCATCTTTTTCTTGTTGTTGCTTCAAAAACTGATCAAAATCTGCGTATTCATATGGTGCTACTAATGCTGCTACGCCCTGATGAGGTGCAGTTGATAAAAAATCTAATTTGGATTTTGGTACTGTTTGTACAATTAGTTTTTGATCTTTTGCATTTTTTAAAATGTCGTTAATTTGTTGTTTTTTTATACCGTCTTGAATCAAAATTTTATTTATAGAATGACCTGAAATAATAGCTTCCTTTACTGCATGTCTACCAACGATGACTATATCTTCCACGTACTCACGACCTCTCGTTAACTATTTCTATGATTTTATCTAGTAATACCTTTAATCTTTCTTCTCTATGTTCTAGATACAAAAAGCCAATTACCGCTTCTAATGCAGAACTTTTACGATACGTTTGAACGTCTGTATTTTTAGCTTTAGTATAACTTTTAGCATTGCGCCCTCTCTTTAATATATCCATTTCTTCTTCAGTAAACCATGGTTCCTCAATAAGTGTTTCAAGTGTCTGCGCTTGGCTTTTAGCTGAGACATATAACTTAGACATTTGATGTAATCGATTGGGTTTACTTCGCAATTTGAGTACGATATATTTTCGAACATGCTGATCTAAAACGGCATCTCCCATATAAGCTAATGTTAACGGGTTCAGTAATTTAATATTCATATTATCCACGTTTAAATCTAACACCTTGAGGGGTATCTTCTAATATAATATTCTGCTCTTTTAAATGGTCTCTAATTTCATCAGCACGTGCGAAGTCTTTATTTTTGCGAGCTTCATTTCGCTCTTCTATTAATTGCTCTATTTCTTCATCTAATAAATCATCTTGTTGGTTGCCTTTTAGCGGAACACCTAAGACGTCACTGAATATTTGATATACTTCTTTGAATTGAGCAATTACTTTAGATGATGTTACATTTTCTAAAACATATCTATTCGCTAATTTGGCTAAATCATACCATGCAGTCACTGCATTAGCAGTGTTAAAATCATCATCCATTACAGCTTCAAAGTTCTCTAATATTTGATCAATTTGATTGATATATTCTTCTTGATTATCTATATCTGTCGCAATAGCTTCTCTTTCTTCGATAAGTTGATAGCTATTTCTAATACGTTCAAGTCCACTTTTAGCAGCACTCACAAGTTCTAAATTATAGTTGATTGGGCTACGATAATGAACACTAATCATAAAGAATCTTAATACGTCTGGGTCAATTTCTTTGATAATATCATGTACTAAAATAAAGTTGCCTAATGACTTACTCATTTTTTCATTATCAATATTGATAAAGCCATTATGCATCCAATAGTTGGCAAATGGAGCATGGTTATGTGCTTCAGATTGTGCAATTTCATTTTCATGGTGAGGGAATTGTAAATCTGATCCACCTGCATGAATATCAATAGTTGGACCAAGTTCATGAAACGCCATTACTGAACATTCTATATGCCAGCCTGGTCGACCTTCTCCAAATGGACTTTCCCAACTAATTTCACCTGGCTTAGCCTTTTTCCATAAAGTGAAATCAAGTGCATCTTCCTTCTGATCGCCTGCTTCGATACGTGCACCTACTTTTAAATCATCAATTGATTGATGACTTAACTTACCGTAGTCTTTAAATTGACGTGTTCTAAAATAGACATCCCCATTACTTTCATATGCATATCCTTCATCTACTAATTTTTTGATAAAATCAATAATCTCATCCATATGATTCATAACTCTCGGATTTGATGTTGCTTTTTTAACATTCAGTGCACCTACGTCTTCATAGAATGCCTTAATATATTTATCTGCAATTTCAGGAACACTTTCGTTTAATTCTTTTGAACGCTTGATTAATTTATCGTCGACATCTGTAAAGTTAGATACATATATCACTTCATAACCTTTATATTCAAAATATCTACGTACAACGTCATAATTTATCGCCGGTCTTGCATTTCCAATATGGATATAGTTATAAACAGTTGGACCACAAACGTACATTTTCACCTTACCTGGTTCTATTGGTTCAAATGTTTCTTTTTGACGTGTTAACGTATTATATAATGTAATCATCTTGAATCTCTCCGTTTCTTGTTTTTTCAAGTTGTCTTTCTAAGTGTTTAATTTGTTCATATAATGGATCAGGTAAATTACGATGATCGAATGTTTTACCAATACGTTTACCATCTTGTTTTACAATATGGCCTGGTATACCTACAACTGTAGAATAACTTGGTACTGATTGTAGCACTACTGAATTCGCGCCTATATTTACGTTAGAACTAATTTGAATATTACCTAAAACCTTTGATCCAGCTGCGATAAGGACATTATCACCGATATCTGGATGCCTTTTACCTTTTTCTTTACCAGTCCCACCTAAAGTTACACCTTGATATATCGTTACGTTATCTCCAATCGTGCACGTTTCACCAATAACTACGCCCATACCATGGTCGATAAATAAGCGTTTCCCAATTTTAGCCCCAGGATGAATTTCAATACCTGTAAAAAATCTAGATATTTGTGAAATAGCTCTAGCAGCTACATAACGTTGATTATTATATAATTTATGTGCGATCAAATGACTCCATACAGCATGTAATCCTGCATATGTTGTAACAACTTCAATAGTTGAGCGCGCCGCTGGATCCTGTTCAAACACCATTTTTATATCGTCTCTCATTCTTCTTAACAAAACATTCTCCCCCTTAGCTTTACAACTAATATTAGTTCTTTAGTTTGTATATTTGAATAAAATTAAAAAAATGCGCCTCTAACATCTTTTGTTAGAGGCGCATAAGCACGGTTCCACTCTTCGTTCAGTAAATTATTGTATATAAATCATTTCACAGGTTTATATCACATAGATTTACTCTCATTTAATCCATATATAATTTAACAATCAAAGGTGCATTCATTAATTTCCATGTTGTGCTCGCAGCGACCGCACACTCTCTGCATCATGTACCATTTAATTACTAATCCTTTGTTTTAATTCACTTATTACATTCAATATTATGTGTTAAATTGTAATTTTTCAAGTGTGAATTTTAATTTTTTTGATTTTCTCTATATGCTTAAATATATTCTTTCAATCGTGATAATACTTTGTCTTTACCAAGCACTTCAATTGTATTTGGTAATTCAGGGCCATGCATTTGTCCTGTAACTGCAACACGAATTGGCATAAATAATTGTTTACCTTTAATGCCAGTTTCTTTTTGTACTTCTTTAATCGCTTTTTTAATTTCCGCTGCTTCGAATGGTTCAAGTGCTTCTAATTTGCCATATAAATGTGTCATTAGTTCTGGCACTTGTTCACCATTGATAACTTCTTTTTCTTCTTCTCCAAATTCAGGCATATCATTAAAGAACATTTCTGAAAGTGGTACGATTTCTCCAGCATAACTCATTTCTTTTTGGTATAAAGCTACAAGTTTACGTCCCCAATCTAAATCTTCTTCAGAAGGGTTTTCTGGGATTAAGTTAGCTTTAATTAAATGTGGTAGTGCTAATTCAAATACTGTTTCAGTATCTTTTTGTTTCATATATTGGTTATTGACCCATGCTAATTTTTGTTTATCAAAGAATGCAGGTGATTTAGATAATCGTTTTTCATCAAAGATTTTAATAAATTCTTCTTTAGAATAAATTTCTTCTTCACCTTCAGGTGACCAACCTAATAATGTAATAAAGTTAAATAACGCTTCTGGTAAATAACCTAAATCACGATATTGCTCGATAAATTGTAAAATTTGCCCATCACGTTTACTTAGTTTCTTGCGTTCTTCATTAACAATAAGTGACATATGAGCAAATCTTGGTGCTTCCCATCCAAATGCTTCATAAACCATTAATTGTTTTGGCGTATTTGAAACATGGTCATCACCGCGAATAACATCACTGATTTCCATGTAATGATCATCAATTGCTACTGCAAAGTTATACGTTGGCACACCGTCTTTTTTCACGATAACCCAGTCGCCCATATTATTTGAATCAAATGAAATTTCACCTTTAACCATATCGTTAAAAGTATATGTTTTATCTTTAGGTACACGGAATCTAATTGATGGTTGACGACCTTCCGCTTCGAATTGTTGACGTTGTTCTTCTGTTAAATGAGCGTGTTGACCACCATATCTTGGCATTTCTCCACGTGCTATTTGAGCTTCACGTTCTGCTTCTAATTCTTCTTCAGTCATATAACATTTATAAGCTTTGTCTTCTTCTAATAATTGCTTAATCAGTGGGTTATAGATATCTGCACGTTCAGATTGACGATATGGTCCATAACCTTTATCTTTATCAACTGATTCGTCCCATTCTAATCCTAACCATTTTAAGTTATCGAATTGTGAAGATTCGCCATCTTCTAAATTACGTTTGCTATCAGTATCTTCAATACGTACTACAAAATCGCCGCCATAGTGTTTAGCAAATAAATAGTTAAACAAAGCCGTACGTGCATTGCCGATATGCAAGTATCCTGTTGGACTTGGTGCGTATCTTACTCTTACGCGTTCACTCATTTTATCCACTCCTGTAGTTTTTAATTATTGATATTTTTAATTTGTAACAATATCTATTCAACTTTCCTTATTGAATATGTAACGAATGATTATCCATGATTAAGTCTCTATGATAAATTTTATTTCTATCTACCAAAAATGAATCATTGTTAATACAAATTGTGTCAGAAACAATTGTAGCACTTCTACGCTACTTTGATAAGTTACTAGCATTCATTTTTCGTGTATTCATACCAATAAGTTTTCAACTCGTTTCACATGAAACTGGTTTGCCATATTCAATAATCATTCTTCTGTTATTTCATTTAAATTTTTAGCAAAGACAATACGTCCTGATGACGTTTGTAATAAACTAATCACTTCTAAATCGACATGTTGTCCTATTAATTTCTTAGCATTATCAACAACAACCATAGTACCATCGTCTAAATAACCGACACCTTGTCCTGGCTCTTTTCCCATTTTAGTTAATAAGATATTTAAATGGTCTCCTTGGTGTACATTTGGTTTAATAGATTCTGATAGATCATTAACGTTTAACGCACTTATTCCATGTACATGACAAACTTTATTAAGATTAAAATCTGTTGTAATAATGTGTGCATGGTACTGTTTTGCTAATTTAATCAACAAAGTATCTATATCACTATGCGATTTTGTGGGATGAATAACACGCGTTGGATAATCTAAATCATATATTTGATTAAGTTTATCTAAACCTCTTTGTCCTTTTTCACGTTTAACACTATCATTAGCATCAGCAATTACTTGTAATTCATTAATCACACCTTGTGGAATAAGCACTTCTCCGTCCATAAACCCACATTTCATAATATCTATAACTCTTCCATCAATGATGGCACTTGTATCGATAATTTTTGGGATTGCCTTAAACGAATGTTGCGACATTGAACGTGATATGTTTTCTGGCAAAAACATTAACATCTCGTCTCTCTTCTTTAGGCCAAATTGGAAACCAAAATAACATAAAATCATTGTAATAATAATCGGAATAAAATGATTTAAAACTGAATTTCCTATCAATTCTAAAATAAATGAAATCATTACAGAGATGAGTAGTCCAATAATTAAGCCAATTGTAGCAAATAATATTTCTACAGCGCTACGTTTCATAATTGTATGTTCTAGCTCTTTAAAAGCAAATGTAATTTGTTTGATAAATAAACCAAAAATAATAAAAAATACAATAATCCCAATGAGTCCGTCTATATAATGATTCGTCAAAATGGGATATTGACTAAATCCTAAATCATTTACAACTTCAGGAATAATAATAATTCCTAAAGTAGCACCTATAATCATATAAATGGCTACAACCATTAATCTTAATGGATTCATTTTTTACCTCCTCTCTTTCAAATCACTTATGAATTAAATACGTATTTTAATGCTTCATGTACTGATGAAACACCTACTACTTTTATATCTTCCGGGAAGGTCCAACCACCTATATTAGTTTGAGGAATAATAACTCTCTTAAATCCTAACTTTGCTGCTTCTTGAACACGTTGTTCTATTCTAGCTACACGTCTTACTTCTCCTGTTAGACCAACCTCGCCAATAAAGCAGTCTAAGCCGTCTACAGCTTTGTCTTTAAAGCTTGAAGCTGTAGCTACAATGATACTTAAATCAACTGCAGGTTCAGTTAATTTCACGCCGCCAGCAACCTTAATATAAGCATCTTGTTGTTGTAATAGATAATTTTCTTTTTTCTCTAAAACAGCCATTAATAAGCTTAAACGATTGTGATCGATACCGGTAGCCATACGACGCGGATTATTAAATGTTGTCGGTGTTACAAGCGCCTGTACTTCAATAAGTAGTGGTCTTGTACCTTCCATAGTTGAAACAATTGTTGAACCTGGCACATTAGTTGAACGTTCTTCTAAAAACATCTCTGAAGGATTTAGCACACCTTTTAGACCACTTTGTTTCATTTCAAATATTCCCATCTCATTAGTCGAACCAAAACGGTTTTTAACTGCTCGTAGTATTCGATAAGCATGATGCTCATCACCTTCAAAATACAATACAGTATCCACCATGTGTTCAAGTAATCTAGGTCCTGCAATTTGTCCTTCTTTTGTAACATGCCCAACAATAAATGTAGCTATGTTCATTTGTTTAGCTATATTCATTAAGCTTTGCGTACTTTCTCTAACCTGTGACACAGATCCTGGTGCAGAGCTAATTTCTGGATGGTATATTGTTTGAATAGAGTCAACTACTAGTAAATCCGGATTAATGTCTTTAACTGTTTGATAAATGACTTCTAAATCCGTTTCAGCTAATACTTGTAATTTACTCGAGTCTTCTTCCAAACGATCTGCACGTAATTTTGTTTGATTGATTGATTCCTCACCTGTGATATATAGAACATTTTTAGATTGTGAGAGTGAGGCACAAATTTGTAGTAGTAACGTGGATTTACCAATACCTGGATCTCCGCCTATTAATACTAATGATCCATTAACTATTCCTCCACCTAGTACACGGTTAAATTCTTTAGATTCTGTAAGAACGCGTGGTGTAGATTCATTTTTGATACTATCTAATGTTTGTACTTTCCCTGCTGTTTCTTTAGATTTAACACCATGTTTAGGATTGGCAGCTTTTTCTACTATTTCTTCCATCTGGTTCCATGCACCACAATTAGGACACTTTCCCATCCATTTTGGAGATTGATAGCCACATGCCATACATTCAAATATTATCTTTTTCTTGGCCAATTTCGCACCTCCGTTATATTTAAGAACAAATCTATTTTAAACTGACAATTTCATAATGACAAATTAAATGTTAATGCTTTAATTAATTTTTTAAAAGTATTCATAATTCAATACGATAAAGTCATTTTTTCGTCTTAATATGTAAATTTTATTTTTTATTAATTAATGCTTTTCTTTAATTATCGATATATTAATACTATTTTAACAATGTTATTTCCTATTATGTCACAACTCAATTTAGGAAGCATTGGAAATAAAGAATAATGGTTATTGAAATATAAATAAAGAGGTAGGAACATTTCGGTTCCCACCTCTTATTGTATGATTAAGTTTATGATGGTTTACGCTTCAGTAGATGCTTTATCTTCTTTTCTATCTTGAATGTCATATTTAAACTCTTCACCGTCATGATCTACTGTTACTTCTTTACCTTCCAATTGATTTCCGTCTAAGATCAATTCACTTAGATTGTCTTCAACCGTTTTTTGAATTGCACGAATCAATGGTCTTGCACCATATTCTGGATCATATCCTTCTTCAGCAATTTTTTCTTTGGCTTTTTCAGTAACTTTGATATTAATATTTTGTTCTGATAAACGCAATGTTAATTTATTCACCATCATAGTGACGATTTCTTTAAGTTCTTCTTTAGATAATTTGTGGAATACAATAATATCATCCACACGGTTTAAGAACTCAGGACGGAAAGCATTTTTAAGCTCTTTCATCATTGTTTTACGTATAGATTCATAGTCTTGACCATCATCTGCACCACCAAAACCAGCGAAACGTTGATCTTGTAATTCTTGAGCACCAACATTTGATGTCATAATGATAACTGTATTTCGGAAGTCAACTTGACGTCCTTTGGTATCCGTTAAATGACCATCATCTAAAACTTGTAAAAGTATATTAAATACATCTGGATGTGCTTTTTCAATTTCATCAAATAGGATAACTGAATATGGTTTACGTCTTACTTTTTCAGTTAATTGACCGCCATCATCATGTCCAACATAGCCTGGAGGGGCTCCGACTAAACGACTGACAGCATGTTTTTCCATAAACTCACTCATATCAACTCTAATCATAGCATCATCTTCACCAAACATTGATTCTGCTAAAGCACGAGCTAATTCAGTTTTACCCACACCTGTAGGTCCTAAGAATATAAAGCTACCAATTGGACGTTTAGGGTCTTTTAAGCCTGCTCTTGCACGTCTAACAGCTTTACTGATAGATGTCACGGCATCTTTTTGACCAATAACTCTATCATGTAGAGTATCTTCAAGATTTAGTAAACGATCTGATTCTGTTTCATTAATTCTAGTTAATGGGATACCTGTCCAACCTGCAATAACCTCAGCAATATCTTCTTCTGATAATGATGTACTTACCCCATCTTGTGAGTTTTTCCATTCATTTTTAGCTTCTTCATATTGTTTTTCTAATTTCGTTTGTTTATCTCTTAGATTAGCTGCATTTTCAAATTCTTGTGCATGGACAGCTGCATCTTTTTCATTTTTTACTTTTTCAATTTGTTGTTCAATTTCTTTTAAATTATTAGGTGTTGTATGACTTTTCAATCTTACTTTTGAACTTGCTTCATCGATAAGGTCAATTGCTTTGTCTGGTAAAAATCGATCTGACACATAGCGATGGCTTAATTTAGCAGCCGCTTCTAAAGCTTCATCTGAAATATTGATGCGATGATGCGCTTCATAGCGATCACGAAGTCCTTTTAAAATTGATACAGTGTCTTCAACTGTAGGCTCATCAACTTGAATAGGTTGGAAACGACGCTCTAACGCAGCATCTTTTTCAATGTTTTTACGATATTCGTCTAACGTTGTTGCACCAATACATTGTAATTCGCCACGTGCTAATGCTGGTTTTAAGATATTTGAAGCATCTATTGCACCTTCTGCACCACCTGCACCTACTAATGTATGCAATTCATCAATAAATAGAATCACATTGCCAGCTTGATGAATTTCTTCCATTACTTTTTTCAATCGTTCTTCAAATTCACCACGGTATTTTGTACCAGCTACAACAGTACCCATATCTAGTGACATGACACGTTTGTTTTTAAGTGTTTCCGGTACTTCATTATTTACTATAGCTTGAGCTAAACCTTCCGCAATAGCTGTTTTACCTACACCTGGCTCACCAATTAATACAGGATTATTTTTAGTACGACGACTTAATACTTCTATAACTCGTGTAATTTCTTTGTCTCGACCCACAACTGGATCTAATGTGCCATCTTTAGCAATAATTGTTAAATCACGTGCTAAACTATCTAATGTTGGTGTGTTATTAGATTTATTTGCTTGAGCATTTTTATTACTCATTTCTGGGCTACCTAATGCTTTAACTACTTGTGCACGTGCTTTTGTAATATTTAAATCAAGGTTAGCAAATACACGCGCCGCTACACCTTCATTTTCACGGATTAAGCCAAGTAAAATATGTTCTGTTCCTACAAAATTGTGATGTAGTTTACGTGCTTCGTCCATTGATAATTCAATCACTTTTTTAGCTCTAGGTGTATAATGTAATGTTGCCATAGGAGCTTGACCATGACCGATAAGTTTTTCAACCTCTTCAATAACTTTATCCTCTGTAATATTAAAGCTTTCTAATACTTTTGCTGCGATACCTTCAGGTTCTTTCATTAGACCTAATAAAAGATGTTCTGTTCCAATATTTGAATGGTTCAATCGAATTGCTTCTTCTTGTGCATGAGCTAATACTCTTTGCGCACGTTCAGTTAATCTACCAAATAGCATATGATTTGTTACCTCCTATTTTATATGTTCTCTTAAAACATTCGCTCTCTTTTCATTGACTGGTGTTTCATCTTCTTCATCAAATAAAAATGGTGTTTGAATACCAACCATCAATTCATTGAATTTAAAATTATCAAGTTCGATATAATTTAAATCTATGCCTAATTTAACTTCACTCAATCGATAAGATGCCTCTTCCATAGAGATAAGTCTGCTATTTTGCAATATTCCTAATGAACGATAGACTCTATCTAATGTTTCTATATGTTTATGTTTATCTAATCTTGATCGGATTTGAAGTTCTTCATTTATAATTTGATTGATTACTTCTGTTAAATTCTCTATGATTTCTTCTTCTGTTTTCCCCAATGTTAATTGGTTTGAAACCTGGTAAATGTGGCCATAAACTTGTGACCCTTCACCATATATTCCTCGAATGGTAAAACCAAATCGGTTAATAGTCTGTGCTATACCTGACATTCTTTTCATTATAGAAAGACCAGGCAAATGCAACATCACACTTGCTCTCATACCAGTTCCGATATTAGTAGGACATGTAGTTAAGTACCCTAAATGTTCATCATAGCTAATATCAAGTTGTTGGTCGATTTCATCATCTAGTGCTGACGCTTCTTTATACAATCTTTCTAATGATAAATCTGTACCAAGCGCTTGAATTCTAATATGATCTTCTTCATTAATCATGACACTAATAGATTCATCATCATTTAGTAGAACAGCCGATGCTGGTTGTTTGATCAACTCTGGACTTACCAAATGTTTAGCAACCAATTTCATTTTATTTTGTTGGTCCATCATATCTAGTCTTTTTAAAGTCATGCTAGGTAATGCATCTTGTACTTCATTTATTACTCTAAATCCATCTTGTTCTGTCGGAAACATGAGTGGGTGAACATGATTTTCAAGATTTCTTGCTAGGCGAATTCTTGAAGAAATGACCACTGGTGCTTCTTTATTCGTTTTCATCCACTCACTAATGTTAGGTTCTAAGTCACTCATCATGTTGCACCTCGCTCTCTTCACTTAGCGATTTGATTTCGTCTCGAACAATAGCTGCCTGTTCGAAATCTTGTTCATCTATTAATTGTTGTAAATATTGCTTTTTCTCTTCGATTTTCTTTTTAAGTGCAAGCTTATGATAAGAAGAGTGAGGTACCTTTCCTACATGTTCATATTGACCGCCTTGCACACGTCTTACTATGTCTAGGATGTCATCCTTAAATGTGGCATAGCAATTAGAACAACCAAATTTGCCTACATGTGCTATGTCTTTTAACGTCATATGACAAGTTGGACATCTTTTTTCTTCCTGAAATGCCATTTCTTGAAAATTAATACCATGTTTAGTTGCTAAATGTTGTAATATTTGCTTTACAACAAATGCTTCTTCTATATCATCTTGATGATGATAGGATGATTGCTCTTGGTGTGTCCATGGGTTATCACCTTGCGCACAAGTACTACACACCCATTTTTCTTGCATACCATCTTTACTTTTAACAGTTAATTTAACTTCAGCTTCATTTAAATGGCAATTTTCACAAAGCAAAAAGCAACACCTCAATTCCTCTAGTAATAATTTATGACAGGTAAAATTCGTTTAAGAATATTTGCTCTAATAATATCTCGAGAAACAATATCCATTTTTAACGTTTCTCGATCAATGGCAGCAATAATCATTTTTGCTTCTCTTTCATTCACAAGTCCTTTATCTAACAAGCCATCTATTAAATAAAGTGCTTGTTGTTGAGATATTGAAGGACCTATTAATTGAAGTAAATGATTAATATAACCTGTTTCATCTTTGTTTTCAATTTTCGTGATTCGGATGTATCCTCCACCACCACGTTTACTTTCTATTTCGTAACCATGCTCATTTGTAAATCTAGTTTTAATCACATAGTTTAATTGAGAAGGGACGCAGTCAAAACGTTGAGCAATATTTGCTCTTTGAATTTCCACCACATCTTCATTGGTTTCTTCAAATAAATGTTTAATGTACTGTTCTATGATGTCGGACATATTATGCATGATTATCACCTCTTTTTGACCTTCTTTGACTATATTATATGACCAACTTTGACCATTTTCAATTAATTTGATTTTAAATTTTTAAAATTTATGATGTTAGCGCTTATTTTTTATTGTATGATAGACAATAGAATAAATTAAAGGAATGAAAAAACATGCACATTCTCATTGGGATTATTGGAATTATTTTCTTCTTAGCACTCGCGTACTTATTTAGTTCAGATAGAAAGAATATTCGTTGGCAATATGTTGGACTATTATTAGTTATTCAATTAATTTTCGCCTTCATTTTATTAAAAACAAACATTGGTATTACAGTCATTGGTGGTATTGCTAATGGTTTTGGTTATTTGCTATCTAAAGCAGCAGAAGGCGTTAACTTCGTTTTCGGTGGTTTTAAATATGTAGATCCTAAAAATCCACCATTTTTCTTTAACGTTTTATTACCAATTGTATTTATTTCAGCATTAATTGGGATTCTACAATACACTAAAATTTTACCATTTATAATTAACGTATTAGGTTTCCTTATTTCAAAAATCAATGGTATGGGACGTTTGGAATCATACAATGCAGTAGCAGCAGCAATTTTAGGTCAATCTGAAGTGTTTATTTCTTTAAAACAACAACTTCCTTATATACCTAAACAACGTTTGTATACTTTAACAGCATCTGCAATGTCTACAGTATCTGCTTCAATTATAGGTGCTTATTTCACATTAATTGAACCGAAATACGTTGTAACAGCTGTTGTATTAAACTTATTCGGTGGTTTCATCATCGCTTCAATCATTAACCCTTATCAAGTTAATGAAGAGGATGATAAATTATTAGTAGCCGAAAGTGAAACGAAAAATCAATCTTTCTTTGAAATGCTTGGGGAGTATATTCTAGATGGATTTAAAGTGGCAGTCATTGTAGGTGCGATGCTTATCGGATACATCGCAATTATCGCGTTACTAAATGGCTTAGTAAGTGGTACTTTCAGTTTACTTTCACATGGCGCAATCAAATGGGATTTCCAAACTTTAATTGGATTTGTATTTGCTCCATTTGCATTCTTAGCAGGTGTCCCATGGAACGACGCAGTACAATCAGGTTCTGTTATGGCAACTAAATTATTATCAAATGAATTCGTTGCAATGCAGGCATTAGGTAAGTTAAATGGCATTTCAGAACACGCTAAAGGTGTTACTTCAGTATTCTTAGTATCATTTGCTAACTTTAGCTCGATTGGTATTATTTCTGGTGCTATTAAATCATTAAATGATAAAAAAGGTGACGTTGTTGCAAGATTCGGATTAAAATTATTATTCGGTGCGACATTAGTATCATTTATTTCAGCAGCAATTGCTGGATTCTTCATCTAATGAACAAAGGCAATGTATGAAAGAGCATTTAAACTCAATCATACATTGCCTTATTTTTATTTTTGAATCATATGGTTTATAAAATAATCAGTTACACGATAACCATCTGTTAATTCTGGATGAAATGATACACCTAAATATTCACCTTGTTTAACTGCAACGATTTTATCGCCAACTTTACTTAATATTTCAACATTGTCAGCTACCTTCGCAATATGAGGTGCTCTAATAAAAACACCTTCTATATCCTTAGCTATGCCTTTGATATCTAATTCCGATTCAAAGCTATCGACTTGTCTACCAAACGAATTACGTTCAACTGTAATATCTAATTTATTTAAATAGCCTTCTTCACCTTCAACATCACTAGCCAATACGATTAAACCTGCACAAGTACCAAACATAGGTAAATCTGATTGCTGTAACTTTTCTTTAAAACCATATAAATCCATTAACCTTCTTAATGTTGTTGATTCGCCACCAGGTAAGATTAAACCATCGATATCATCTAGTTGTTCTACTTTTTTAATTGGGATACCTTCATGGCCACTTAATTCTATATGACGAATATGTTCACGAACTGCACCTTGAAGTGCTAATACACCTATTTTCATATATTACCAACCACGCTCTTGCATACGTTCTTCTAATGAAATTTGATTAATATCTAACCCTTTCATGGCTGTTCCTAATTCTGCAGCTAATTTACCAATTAGCTCATAATCTTGATAGTGTGTTGTAGCTTGAACAATTGCTTTAGCGAATTTTTCTGGATCTTCAGATTTAAAAATACCTGATCCAACAAATACGCCATCTGCACCTAATTCCATCATTAAAGCAGCGTCTTGAGGTGTTGCAACGCCACCTGCTGCAAAGTTAACAACCGGTAATCTACCATTATCTTTGATTTGTTTTAATACTTCATATGGTGCTCCAATATCTTTAGCAAATGTCATAATTTCATCATCATTCATAACAGTCAAACGACTGACTTCAGCATTAACTCTTCTCATATGTCTTACTGCTTCGACAATATTACCTGTTCCTGGTTCACCTTTAGTTCTTAACATAGCAGCACCCTCGCCAATACGACGAGCAGCTTCACCTAAATTACGACAACCACATACAAAAGGTACAGTGAATTGATCTTTGCGTAAATGATATTCTTCATCAGCAGGTGTTAATACTTCTGATTCATCAATATAATCCACACCCATTGCTTCTAATACACGTGCTTCTGTAATATGACCAATTCGTGCTTTAGCCATTACTGGAATAGATACAGCATTCATTACCTCTTCAACAATTTTAGGATTAGCACTACGTGCAACGCCACCTGCTGCACGGATGTCAGAAGGTACTCTTTCTAATGCCATAACTGCAACAGCACCAGCTTCTTCTGCAATTTTAGCTTGTTCTGCATTGACAACATCCATAATAACGCCGCCTTTTTGCATTTCAGCCATTCCTCGTTTAACTCTTTCAGATCCAACTATTTTAGACATAAATTCTACCCCTTTACTTCTTGATTAAATTTATTGTAAAGGATAAACTGATATTTAAAAAGGTTCAATTTATTTATTATAAAGGGGGTCAGATAAATGAGAGAGACACAATCACTCTATATTGATTTATACGAAAAATTAAAAAAGCAAATTATAGAAGGTCAGTATCAGTCAAATGACAGGTTTCCTTCAAAACGCCAATTAAGTGAACATTTATCTTTAAGCCAAACAACAATTGAGCATGCCTATCAATTGCTATTGGATGAAGGGTTTATTTACTCTAAACCCCGATCAGGTTATTACGTATCCGATATCGAATCATTACCTGTACTTCCCAAACAATATGTTTTGCCCACAACTACATACATCAATAATGACAATACGGAGATAGAGAAAACAAATTATAATTATTCTTTCAACTTATCTGAAATCGATGCAGAATATTTTCCCACACATTTATTTAGAAAATATGCAAAAGATGTATTTGAAGATAATCAGTTTGATCTGTTACAAAGAGGAGACAATCAAGGAGAATTTGAATTAAGACAACAAATTGCGCATTACTTATTCAATAGTAGAGGAGTAACATCTCATCCAGATCAAATCGTAATAGGGTCTTCAACAGAGCAATTATTAAATATGTTGACTGATATACTTGAAGATGCGTCATTTGCTATAGAAAAACCCAGTTATCCTCCGATTAAACAAGTATTAGATAAAAAGAAATTCAACTATTTACAAGTCCCAGTCGAGAAAAATGGAATACAAACTCATCCTATTTTATCATCAGAACATAACATTATTTATATTACACCTTCACACCAGTTTCCTACTGGCCATGTCATGAATCTAAAAAAAAGAACTCAACTCATCAATTGGGCTCAACAACAAGATAATAGATACATTATCGAAGATGACTATGATTCAGAATTTAGATATTTTGGTAAACCTATCCCTGCATTACAGAGTCTTGATTCCCAAGATAAAGTCATTTATTTAAGTACCTTTTCAAAATCTATTTATCCAAGTTGTAGGATCGCATATATTGTATTACCACCGAAATTGTTAGAACAATATCATCATTATCATTATAAAGAAGCCAATACAGCTCCAGTTCATATCCAAAGAATGATTGCACAGTTTATGAGTAGTGGTAGTTTTGAGCGTCATTTAAATAAAATGAGAAAAATTTATAAAGAAAAATTGCAATTTATTTTAAATGCTTTGTCACCATACGAAAATCAATTGAAAGTTGACGGTGCACTCACGGGCATGCATTTTACTCTAACTGTTTTAAACGGATTAAACATGGAAGAATGCTTACAACGCGCTAAAGAACATTCACTGAAATTACATCCATATGAATTTGAAGAAAACTCAAATTTGAATCCTCCAAAATTTATTATAGGTTTCGGTGGTATTCCTAAAAAACGATTAGCTTCTCATACGGAAGCACTCATCAATTCGTTAATTATAAAGTAACACTTCTTTTTCTTTTGAAAAAGTTAGTGTTACTTATGCAATTGACGCTAGTCTATTGTATTCATAATTAACTTGAGGAATATAATTAAAGATAAATGGATAAACTGACTCTTTCTTATTTTAAACATAAAAAAAGAGACCTTGCGGTCTCAATTAGATTGCCTGGCATGGGCTATTGATCTTAATAGCTCATGCTATTAAGTAAGTAAAACATGTGATTTTCAATCACTGTTTTGCTTTAGAACGTTAGTCTGCTACCTTCGGCGCTAAGGACCTTTTT
>OBXY01000126.1_pt1 | contig 19859 bp, 19 predicted proteins | sample 1476701 | NCBI WGS metagenome assembly OBXY01 (sample SAMEA2580187, study PRJEB22360) | human gut metagenome | biome: human gut; feature: human-associated habitat; material: faeces | place: Denmark | collected 2008/2010 | reverse complement strand
CAACTAAAATTAAAAGGACTGAGTCCGATACAATATCGAAAACAATCCTTTAAATAACAGTCTAACTTTTTGGGGTCAGATCAAAATTAACCGCACTTTTATGTTTTTAGCAAAAATTAAGCAACAACGTTAAATTGTTCTTTCATTAATGCTTCGAAATCAGTGCAACCGCCGATTGGTTTTTCATCAATAAAGATTTGTGGAACAGTTTCCACTTCTTTACCGACAGATTTTGATAAATCTGCTTTAGAAATACCTTCAGCAATAATATCAACATAGCGATAATCGAAATCCGCTACTTCACCTTTTAATTTTTCAGCAAGGTTTTTTGCACGTACACAATAAGGGCAGCCAGGACGACCAAAAATAACTACGAACATAAAATTTTCCTTTTATTTAAATAATAACTCACATTAATTCTACTCTATTTCCACAAAAGCAGAAATCATTTTTCAGGATTATTGTGATTGGTGTAATATATCAACTCCTCTTTTCCTAAGGATATAACTGAATGAAATTATTGATGCTTTGCCGTGAGCCTCGCCTTTATAGCTGCCAGCGTTTAAAAGAAGCAGCAGAAAGTTGCGGGCATCAAATGAATATTTTGGATCCTAATCGTTGCATTTTAAAACTCGACAAAAATCAACCGCACTTTTCTTTGTATTATCAACAAAATGCAGAAAGTGAGCTTTGTTTATTGCCTGATTATGATGCTGTACTACCACGCTTTGGGACGACAAGCACCCAAATGGGGTGTGCAGTATTGCGACATTTCCAAGGAAAAGGCGTCTATTGCCTTAATAATGAACAGGCATTTTTAGCTGCTCGCGATAAATGGCGAAGTTTGCAGATGTTATTGGAACAAGGTATTGCAGTACCAAATTCTGTCTTATCGGGCTGTGAAGTTGAGCCGAAACAAGCCATTAAAAAAACAACCGCTCCAATGATTATTAAAACCTTAAAAGGCTCACAAGGTATTGGTGTGATTTTAGCTGAACGTCCACAAAGTGCGGTCAGTATTTTAGAAACGTTAAAAGATGCGAATGTCCCTGTCTTGTTACAAGATTTTGTCGAAGAGGCAAAAGGGACAGATATTCGCTGTTTTGTGATCGGTGATAAAGTGGTCGCCACAATGCAGCGTATTGGACAAGATGGAGAGTTTCGTGCGAATTTTCACCGTGGTGGAACAGCAGAAAAAGTTAAACTCACTGAAGAGGAAAAATCTATTGCCATTCGAGCCACTAAAGCCTTAGGGCTTGCGGTAGCTGGTGTTGATTTAATTCGTTCAAAAGAAGGGTTATTGGTACTGGAAGTAAATGCTAGCCCGGGGTTAGAAATGATTGAGAAGACCAGTGGCATTGATATTGCATTGCAGATGATCTTGTTTTTAGAACAGCAAGTGAAACAATAAAAGAAAAGGGCGAACCATATTATGTTCGCCCTTGTTGTTTATCCTTTTGCGTCTTGTTTAAAATCGTAATTTGGTGGTAATTCCGGCATCGTATTTTCTTCATCAAAAGGCTCGCTTGCGGGTTGATGTTGAAATTCTTTGCTATCGTGAGCCGGTTTTTCTTTACCTAATAATTGCGGTTGTAATTTGATAAAACTACTTTTATCTGAAAGCCACACATCAATAAACGCTTGTGTAAATTTTTGATCGAATTCATGATCTAACACGGTGTCATTTAATACAAAATAGCCTTTATCCGCTAAGGCAACAAAATTTAAGATGTCGTTTGGTGAAAAGTCAGGGAGGATTTCCTGCATTTTTTTGAGCCATGCCGTGGTGTCATCTTTACTTAAATTTTGTGATTCCATTTCTTTGGTTAAAGCAATGGCGAAGTTTTTTCCTTCTACTGGTTTTTCATATTTAATCGAAAACATTAACGGACGTTCATTTTTTTCATAGGACCCCGTTTCAGAATACAAGCCGACAGTGTAAACATGGAATGGCCCCCATGTGTATTCAGCATTGCCGACCGGTTGCCATTGGGCAAAAAGTGCGGTGGAAAATAAGGCTGAAATGGCAGCAATAATAAATTTCAGTTTCATAGTTTTTTTCATGTCAAAAATATTGCCGTGATTATAACAAAAAAGCCCTTTAAAAAAACACAAATAAAAAGGCAGGAATACCTGCCTTTGACATCAAATTATTGGGGGAGTTTATTTTAAGCTACCCACCATATCTTCTGGACGAACCCATTTGTCGAAATCTTCGGCTGAAACTAAGCCTAAGTTAATCGCTTCTTCACGTAGGGTTGTACCATCTTTGTGTGCGGTTTTCGCAATTTTCGCTGCATTTTCGTAACCGATATGGGTATTAAGTGCGGTTACTAACATCAATGAATTTTCTAATTGTTGTTTAATGCGAGGGTAGTTAGGTTCAATACCAATTGCACAGTGTTCGTCAAATGATACGCAAGCATCACCCAATAATTGTGCAGATTGTAAGAAATTCGCCACCATGACAGGGTTAAATACGTTTAATTGGAAATGCCCTTGTGAGCCAACAAATGCGATAGTGGTATCGTTACCGAATACTTGTGCACACACCATGGTTAACGCTTCACATTGAGTAGGGTTCACTTTACCCGGCATGATTGAAGAACCTGGTTCATTTTCAGGAATTAAAATTTCGCCAATTCCTGAACGTGGACCTGATGCTAATAGACGAATGTCGTTTGCAATTTTGAATAAACTCATCGCTAATTGTTTAATTGCACCATGTGTTTCCACAATCGCATCGTGAGCTGCTAACGCTTCAAATTTGTTTTCAGCAGTCACGAATGGTAAGCCAGTGAATTTTGCGATGTAATCCGCCACTTTCACATCATAGCCTTTTGGTGTGTTCAAACCAGTACCCACTGCAGTACCACCAAGTGCTAATTGGCTTAAGTGTGGAAGGGTGTTTCTTAGTGCGCGTAAACCGAAATCTAATTGTGCGGCGTATGCAGAGAACTCTTGACCTAATGTCAATGGGGTGGCATCCATTAAGTGAGTACGGCCAATTTTTACCACATCTTTAAATTCTGCTGATTTTTGTGCGAACGTTTTTTGTAGACGCTCCACACAAGGAATGGTGTGTTCAACCACTTTTTTGTATGCGGCAATGTGCATTGCAGTTGGGAAGGTATCGTTTGAAGATTGGGATTTGTTCACATCATCATTTGGATGGATGAATGATTTTTCACCTAATTTACCGCCATGTAAAACGTGAGCACGGTTTGCCACCACTTCGTTCACGTTCATGTTTGATTGTGTACCTGAGCCAGTTTGCCAAATGACTAATGGGAATTGGTCGTCTAATTTCCCTGCCAGGATTTCATCACAGGCGGTTGCGATTAAATCACGTTTCTCTGCAGGTAATACACCTAAATCACAGTTTGCGAAAGCAGCGGCTTTTTTCAAATAACCAAACGCTTCAATAATTTCGTGCGGCATAGAGGCAGCCGGACCAATTTTGAAGTTGTTACGGGAACGTTCGGTTTGTGCTGCCCAGTATTTATCTGCAGGAACTTGAACTTCGCCCATAGTGTCTTTTTCAATACGAAATGCCATGTGATACTCCTATCATCGAAAATAAAAATAAGTCTTCGAAATTCTAACACCTACGAGTTATGAATGGAATGTGACATAAAGGTTAAAAGTTACTTTTGTGATGTAGATCATAAAAGTGCGGTAAAAAATTTCCGTGCTTTTTCTATTTACGTTAATCACTTTGTTGATGATTTATTTTTTAGTGCTTTTTTGATAAAATCCGCCAGTTTACAAAACGATAAATGGGGAAGTCACAATCATGGCAAAAAACGCACAATTTTATCTCTTAAATCCAGAAAAGAAGATAACCGTTGAGCAACTTGCCTGTGATCTTGCCGCTCAAGCGTGGCGTTTAGGCAAGCGAGTTTTAATCGCGTGTGAAACAGAAGAGCAAGCATTTTTAATTGATGAAGCATTATGGCAACGGGATCCGAATGAGTTTGTTCCTCATAATCTTTCAGGCGAAGCAACACAATATGCTCCGCCAATTGAGATTAGTTGGAAAGGCAAACGCAATGCCCAACGTCGAGATTTGCTGATCAATTTACAAATGGAAGTGCCGGATTTTAGCCACAGCTTTACGCAATTAATTGATTTTGTACCGGTAGAAGAAACGCAAAAAGCTCAAGCTCGTGAACGTTATAAGCAACTGAGACAGTTAGGCTGGACGTTGAGCACGGAGCAGGTATAACGATATAAAAAACCCCCCTCTTTGCCAAAGAGGGGGATGGTTACAAAAAACACTTAAAAATTGACCGCACTTTATGAACGACATTACCTTTTATCAACGCTTTGAAGCCGATATTCTCGCAGGGCGTAAAACCATCACCATTCGAGATAAATCCGAAAGCGATTTTAAAGCAGGCGATATTTTGCGTGTTGGGCGCTTTGAGGATAATCAATATTTTTGCACCATTGAAGTGTTAAGCATGTCTCCGATTACTCTTGATAAACTGACGGAACAGCATGCCGCTCAGGAAAATATGGGGTTGGAAGAATTGAAAGAGGTGATTCTGGGGATTTATCCGAATGAAGAACAGTTTTTTATTATTGCATTTAGGAAAATCTAAATGGAAGAGTTCTATATTCTAGGAAAAGGTAAATATAGTTCAGAAGAGTTTTTCAATACGTTGAATTTAGCAGAACAACAATCCGATCTTAAATTAGTGTTTCTTCCCTATTCTGAACGTTTATCGCCAGAATACGATATTGATAATTTTTATTCAGTGATTATTTCTGATGAACCTTTAGATGAAGAAACCAATTTAATGATTATTCAAGAACAAGACTTCTTAACTAAAGAACGAGCTATTTTTGCTTTAGAAATACTCATTGCTTGGGTTACAAATTCAAATGTAGTGAATTGGAATTTTGAGGATTATCTCGCATTTGTATCTGACTTTAAAAAATCGAATATTGAAAGATTAGCACAATCAAATTGGGTAGGTTATCCAGAAGAATTATTAGTTCAGTCTAAAATAAATATTGCCAATATATGTAGAAATGTAAAATCACATAAAGTAAATAAAATTTATTCATTTTTGTTTTGTAATCATCTTCCAGAATTTAGCATTATTCCTGTAATTTCTGATTTAAACGAAAGTTTTATAAGAGAAAAAATGTTAGGTATGAATGTAGAACAAGTTATTATTCCATTCTTTTCTATATGGAAAAATAGAGAAGATTTTTCAGAAAAATTCAAAATTTCAACAGTAATAATTTAATTAACGGTGCAACATTCGCACCCTACCAAGAGAAAAATAAATGACACAAAAATTCGAAATGGCAGACCGTTTTAATCCGTCTGCGGTAGAACAAGCCCTTTATCAACATTGGGAAGAGAGCGGTTATTTTAAACCGTCTGAAAATGAAAACGCGCCGAGCTATTGCATTGCGATTCCGCCACCGAATGTAACGGGGTCCCTACACATGGGGCATGCTTTCCAACAAACTTTAATGGATACCTTAATCCGTTTTAACCGTATGGAAGGGCATAACACCTTATGGCAAGCGGGGACAGACCACGCGGGTATTGCGACCCAAATGGTGGTGGAGCGTAAAATTGCGGCTGAAGAAGGCAAAACACGCCATGATTATGGTCGTGAAGCGTTCATCAACAAAATCTGGGATTGGAAAGCCTATTCTGGTGGCACAATCAGCCAACAAATGCGTCGTTTAGGTAACTCTATCGACTGGGAGCGTGAGCGTTTCACCATGGACGATGGGTTATCCAACGCAGTAAAAGAAGTGTTTGTGCGCTTGCACGAAGAAGGTTTGATTTACCGTGGCAAACGCTTAGTAAACTGGGATCCAAAACTTCACACCGCGATTTCTGATTTAGAAGTGGAAAACAAAGAGAGCAAAGGTTCTCTTTGGCACTTCCGTTATCCGTTAGCAAACGGTGCGAAAACGGCAGATGGTAAAGATTATTTAGTGGTCGCAACCACCCGTCCGGAAACCATGTTGGGCGATACGGCGGTGGCGGTGCATCCGGAAGATGAGCGTTATCAATCTTTAATCGGTAAAACGGTCGTTCTGCCATTGGCAAACCGTGAAATTCCGATTATTGCCGATGAATATGTCGATCGTGAATTCGGTACTGGTGTGGTGAAAATCACCCCTGCACACGACTTCAACGACTACGAAGTGGGTAAACGTCACAGCTTGCCGATGGTTAACGTATTAACCTTAAATGCAGATATTCGTGATGAAGCAGAAATTATCGGCACAGACGGCAAACCACTTACCGGCTATGAAGCAACTATTCCTGCGGATTTCCGTGGTTTAGAGCGTTTCGCTGCACGTAAGAAAATCGTCGCAGATTTTGAAGCACTTGGCTTATTAGATGAAATCAAACCACACGATTTGAAAGTACCTTATGGCGACCGTGGTGGTGTGCCAATCGAGCCGATGCTAACTGACCAATGGTATGTGAGCGTGAAACCGCTTGCTGATGTCGCGATTAAAGCAGTGGAAGATGGCGAAATCCAATTTGTACCGAAACAATATGAAAACCTTTACTTCTCTTGGATGCGTGATATTCAAGACTGGTGTATCTCTCGCCAACTTTGGTGGGGGCACCGTATTCCAGCGTGGTATGACGCAGAAGGCAATGTGTATGTTGCGCGTAACGAAGAAGAAGTGCGGTCAAAATATAACTTAGATTCTGCGGTTGAACTCAAACAAGATGAAGACGTGTTAGACACGTGGTTCTCATCAGGCTTATGGACGTTCTCTACCCTAGGTTGGCCAGAGCAAACTAAAGAGCTCAAAATGTTCCACCCAACGGATGTGTTGATTACCGGCTTTGACATCATCTTCTTCTGGGTTGCCCGTATGATTATGTTTACGATGCACTTCGTGAAAGATGAAAACGGCAAACCGCAAGTGCCATTCAAAACCGTGTATGTGACGGGCTTAATCCGTGATGAGCAAGGTCAAAAAATGTCGAAATCGAAAGGTAATGTACTTGATCCTATCGATATGATTGACGGCATCAGCCTTGAAGATTTACTTGAAAAACGTACCGGCAACATGATGCAGCCGCAATTAGCGGAGAAAATCGCCAAAGCAACGCGCAAAGAATTTGTGGACGGAATTGCTGCTCACGGCACAGACGCATTGCGATTCACACTAGCCGCGCTTGCTTCAAACGGTCGTGATATCAACTGGGATATGAAACGCCTAGAAGGCTACCGTAATTTCTGTAACAAATTGTGGAACGCAAGCCGCTTCGTACTCACCAATGACAAATTAGATTTAACCGAAGGCGAGATTGAATTCTCATTAGCGGATCGTTGGATTCAATCTGAATTCAATCGCACAGTAGAAACTTTCCGTAACTCATTAAGCCAATACCGCTTCGACCTTTGTGCCAATGCGATTTATGAATTTACCTGGAACCAATTCTGTGACTGGTATTTAGAACTTACCAAACCAGTATTTGCAAACGGCAATGCAGCACAAATCCGTGCGGCAAGCCAAACCTTGGTTCATGTGTTAGAAAAATTATTACGTTTAGCACATCCGCTCATTCCATTTATTACTGAAGAAATTTGGCAAAAAGTGAAAGGATTTGTGGACATTACTGCTGACAGCATTATGTTACAACCTTTCCCACAAGTGGAAGAAAATAGCTTTGATCCTGAAGCGGAAGCTGAAATTGAGTGGTTAAAAGAAGTGATCGTTGCGGTGCGTAATATCCGTGCAGAAAGCAACATCGCGCCAAGTAAAGGCTTAGATCTGTTATTCCGCAATTTAAGCGCAGAAAATGCAAAAATTCTCAAAAAACAGACCGCTCTTTTAAAAGCCATGGCTAAATTAGACAACGTTCAAGTGTTAGCCACAAACGAAACAGCACCACTTGCGGTAGCTAAACTCGTTGGCAATGCTGAATTGCTTGTGCCAATGGCTGGCTTTATTAATAAAGAAGCCGAGCTTGCCCGTTTAACTAAAGAGATTGAAAAATATCAGAACGAAGTTAAACGTATCGAGAACAAACTCAGCAACGAAGCTTTCGTAGCCAAAGCACCAGAAGCGGTTATCGCTAAAGAACGCGAAAAACAAGCCGAATACCAATCTGGATTAGAAAAAATCCAAGAGCAGTATAAAGCGATTGAAGCGTTGTAGTCTTTAAATAAAAAAAGCGGTTAGATTTAAAATCTGGCCGCTTTTTATTTTCTTAAATATTGTGGTAAGTAGAAAATCTATTTTAGTGATTCAATACTTCAAGCAATGCTTGAATAGGATGTTTCAAGATGGCTTTTTCATATCGCTTCACTTGGCTACGGCAGGAATAGCCAGTTGCGAGACAATGATTCGGATCTTTACCTTGTAATTTTTTGCCCCATGATACGTCATAAATGTCTTTCGACATGGTTTGATTTTGAACCTCATGACCAAATACACCCGCCATACCACAACAGCCGACTTTCTCGACATTCAATGTTTGTCCAAATTGCGCAAAAATATACTGCCATTCTTTCGGACTGTTTGGCATAAAGGTGGATTCAGTACAATGAGGGAATAAATGCCACTCAAAAGTGCGGTCAGATTTTGCAATATTTTTTACTGCACTTTGTAATGTATTACTTTCTAATTGATTGGTCAGCCATTCATGCGCTGTGAGTACATGGAAATCACCGCGAGAATCACCTAATGCTTCTTTATATTCATCTCGATAAGAAAGCACAATGGCGGAATCAACTCCGACTAAAGGTACATTTAATTTGGCGACGCGATTTAAAAACTCCGCTTGTGTTTTCGCAGTTTTACTAAAGCGAGCTAAAAAACCTTTAATGTGCATGGCTTTGCCATTTGGTTTAAAAGGCAGAATGATTGGCTCGAAACCTAATTTTTGTGTGAGAGCGACAAAATCGCGGACCACTTTAGCATCGTAATAAGAGGTATAGGGGTCTTGTACGATAAAGAGCATCTTCGCCTTTTCTGTGGCACTGAGACCTTCTAATTCTTCTAATTTTTTGCCTTGATAACCAATTTCCACTAATTGTTGTTGAAGGTTTGGCTCTGAAAGGAGAGGCAAATCAGTCATGCCAAGCGTTTTTTCAACTAAGCTTTGAGTAACTTTCAGTTTGGTGAAATAGTTGAACAATGCCGGTTGTTTCGCCATATAAGGTGCAGCAACTTCTAAATTCGCCACAAGATGATCTTTGGCTGGGCGCAAATAGCGACTGTGGTAGAAATAGAAAAATTTCGCACGGAAACTTGGTACGTCAATTTTAATCGGACATTGGCTTGCACAGGCTTTACAAGCCAGACAAGTATCCATTGCAGCTTTCACTTCATGTGAGAAGTCATACTCACCACGCCATTTCTGCACGCTATTGCGGAAACGTTCCACAAGTGCGGTCAGTTTTACTTGCGTTTTATGAAAATCTAATTGATCAGGCGATACGTTTTCATTCGCTATTAATCGCAACCATTCACGCACCATAGCGGCTCGTCCTTTTGGCGAGAATACGCGATTTTTACTCACTTTCATGGAAGGACACATAATGCTATGCTCATCAAAGTTAAAGCAAAGTCCGTTACCGTTACAATTCATCGCACCTTTGAATTCATCTCGCATTTGAATTGGGATTTGGCGATCATTGTCTGCACGCATTGGCGAGAGAATCGAATAGAGCTCTGCATCACTATTAAGTGGCGTACAGATTTTACCTGGATTCAGACGATTGTTTGGATCAAATAAAAATTTTACATAACGCAATTCTTGCCAAAGTTCGGGAGTAAAGAATTTCTCGCCATAATGAGAACGTACACCTTTACCGTGTTCCCCCCATAGTAAACCACCGTATTTCACGGTGAGCTCTGCCACTTCATCTGAAATTAGTTTAAAGAGTTTGACTTGTTCTTTATCGCATAAGTCTAAAGCGGGGCGAACGTGCAATACACCAGCATCCACATGGCCAAACATCCCATATTGCAGATTGTGACTATCTAATAAGGCTCTAAATTCCGCAATGTAATCGGCAAGATGTTCTGGTGGCACACAGGTATCTTCCACAAAAGGAATCGGTTTGGCCGCACCTTTCGCATTCCCCAATAGCCCCACCGCTTTTTTACGCATGGCGTAAATACGTTCAATAGAAGGCAAGTCAGAACAAAGTTGATAGCCGATAATATGATCTTTGCCTTGTGCAATTTTTTCATCTAATTGCTGACAAAGTGCGGTCACTTGGCTGTCGATTTTGGTTTGATTGTTGCCCGCATATTCAACAATGTTTAAACCAAGAATTGGATTTTGTTCTTCTTCTGTTAAAAGTTCTTTTACCGAATGCCAAATAATATCTTGCTTAGCGAGGTTCAGCACTTTGGAATCGACGGTTTCAACTGAAAGGGCATTGGCTTTCACCATAAAAGGGGCATTTCGAAGTGCGGCATCAAATGAGCTGTACTTTACATTAATTAAGGTGCGATATTTAGGAATCGGCAATAAATTGAGTTTAGCTTCGCAGATAAACGCAAGTGAACCTTCTGACCCTGTTAAAATTCGGGTGAGATTAAATTCACTTTCATCGTTATTAAAGACATTCTTAAGATCGTAACCAGTGAGAAAGCGATTGAGTTGTGGTAAATCTTGAATGATTGAGGCGCGCTTCTCTTTACAACGTTGGAAAATCGTTTGGTGTAACATTTTACCATTTTCAGCAAGCGGGTAATTTTCTAAAACATCGTCAGATTTAACCGCACTTGTATCTAATATTTCACCATTCATTAAAACTGAACGTAATGCTAAAACGTGATCAGAAGTTTTTCCGTATTGCAGTGAGCCTTGACCGGATGCATCGGTATTAATCATGCCACCGAGGGTTGCTCGATTACTGGTAGAGAGTTCTGGCGCAAAGAATAAGCCGTGAGGTTTTAAAAATTGGTTTAGTTGGTCTTTTACTACTCCTGCCTGCACACGAACCCAACGTTCTTCTATATTAAGCTCCAAAATGCCCGTCATGTGGCGAGAGAGATCCACAATAATATTATTATTAATAGATTGCCCATTTGTGCCCGTGCCGCCACCGCGCGGTGTAAAGGTTAAGTGAAGGTATTTCTCTTTATTGGCTAATTTGGTGATACGTACCACATCGGCAACAGATTTAGGGAATAAAATAGCCTGTGGAAGTTGTTGATAGACGCTGTTATCTGTCGCGAGACTTAAACGGTCAGCATAATTTGATGCAATATCACCTTCAAAATGCTGTTTTTGGAGTTCGCTAAGATAATCACTTACCACATTATTAAGTTGTGGCACATTAGAAAGACGGGGCAACATAATATCACTCACACATAAATAGAGAAAAAAGTGAATTTGATGATATATGAAGCTCAAAAAAAAGTCGATTTGAACAAAAGATATTTTTTGTTAGAATAGAAAACGGGTTAAAAATTAACCCATTTTTTGTGAATGAATGTTCATTTTAGGGGTTGTTTGTCTATAAAATGACCAAGAAGGGCAAAAAAAGTTTGATCTTTAATGTTTTTATAGGATAATAACCATACTTTTGAACGTTCCTTTGGCTATGGCAAAGGAATTGAATTTGTCAAAAGGATAAGTTAGGGCAAATTCAAAACCCTAGTTAAGCAATGTTTAGAGTGTTTCTTTTTTGTAAAGTTCACGATAAACAAGGAAACTTTTCTTAATTAATAACGATGACTAAATAGAGGACATCAAAATGAAAAAAACTGCAATCGCATTAGTCGTTGCTGGTTTAGCAGCAGCTTCAGTAGCTCAAGCAGCTCCACAAGAAAACACTTTCTATGCAGGTGTTAAAGCTGGTCAAGCATCTTTCCACGATGGTATTAGCAAAAACCGTGTTATTTCTAACAAATTAGGTGATTATGGTTATAACCGTAATTCTTTCACTTACGGTGTTTTTGGTGGTTACCAAATCTTAAACCGTGATAACCTTGGTTTAGCTGTTGAGTTAGGTTACGACGATTTCGGTCGTGCTAAAGCTCGTCAAGCAGGTAAAACTGTTGCTAAACACACTAACCACGGTACTCACTTAAGCTTAAAAGGTAGCTATGGTTTAGGTGGTTTAACTTCTGCTTTAGAAGGCTTAGATGTTTACGGTCGTGTTGGTGCAGCTTTAGTACGTTCAGACTATAAATTCTACGATAAAACTACTGGTGCTCGTAACCACGCAGAAGGTCGTCACAGCTTACGCGTTTCTCCAATGTTCGCAGCTGGTGTTGAATATGCATTACCATCATTACCAGAGTTAGCATTACGTTTAGAATACCAATGGTTAGCTCGCGTGGGTAAATTCCGTACTCAAACAGGTCCAAATAGCTCAGTAGACTACAACCCATGGATCGGTTCTATCAACGCTGGTTTATCTTACCGTTTCGGTCAAGGTGCTGCTCCAGTTGTTGCACCTGAAGTTGTAAGCAAAACTTTCAACTTAAGCTCTGATGTAACTTTCGCGTTTGGTAAAGCTAACTTAAAACCACAAGCTAAAACAACTTTAGACGGTATCTACGGTGAAATCGCTCAAATCAACAACGCTAACGTAGCTGTTGCTGGTTATACAGACCGTATCGGTAAAGATGCACCAAACGTTAAATTATCACAACGTCGTGCAGACTCTGTAGCTAACTACTTAGTAGCTAAAGGTGTTCCAGCTCAAAACATTTCTGCAGTTGGTCACGGTAAAGCTAACCCAGTTACAGGTTCTACTTGTGACGCGGTTAAAGGTCGTAAAGCGCTTATCGCTTGTTTAGCGCCAGACCGTCGTGTTGAAATCGCAGTTAACGGTACTAAATAATCTTATTTAGTTATCCATTAACGGATTAGCATTAGAAGACCTAAACCTCGGTTTAGGTCTTTTCTTATATAAATTAAACCTATAAATTGAAGGAATTTTTGAATGAAAAAGTGGATTATCTTGATTATTATCGCCGTTGCTGCAGGTTTTGGCTTAATGTCTAGCTACAATGGCTTAGTAAAAGCAGAAACTGAAATTGATTCTGTTTGGGCAAATGTTGAATCATCTTATCAACGTCGTGCTGATTTAATTCCAAACTTAGTGAATACTGTAAAAGGTCAAGCTAATTTTGAACAACAAACATTAACCAATGTAATCGAAGCTCGTGCAAAAGCGACACAAACTAAAATTGATCCGTCTAATTTAACGGAAGAACAATTAAACGAATTCCAACAAAATCAAAATCAAGTAGGTTCAGCATTATCTCGTTTACTTGTTACTGTAGAACAATACCCACAATTAAAAGCGAACGAAGGTTTTATGAACTTACAAGCGCAACTTGAGGGTACAGAAAACCGTATCAATGTGGCTCGTAATAAATTTAATGAAGCAGCGCGTATTTATAATGAAAAAGTACGTCAATTCCCAACTAAATTAGCGGCAATGATTTTTGGTTTTAAAGCTAAACCTTACTTTAAATCAGCTACAGGCGCTGAAAATGCACCGACTGTAAACTTTAACTAAGGTTTATCTATGCCATTCTTTTCCAGAATTCCGGTAGATAAAAAGCAAATCGAGGCGGCGATTAGTCGCCTCGAAAGCTTAAGTTCGGCTGAGTTACGTGTTTATATTGAACGTAAAGTACCAAAGGCTTCAGCACAACTGTCTGCAATGGATCGAGCTTTAGAAGTGTTTGACGAACTGGAAATGCATAAAACAGCGGCACAAAATGCCGTGTTGATTTATGTGGGATATAAAAATCATCTTTGTGCCATCGTAGGTGATAAAGGCATTCATCAATTTGTTGATGTGGCTTATTGGCAGTTACAATGCGATTTAATGATTGAGCAGTTTAAACAAAAAGCTTATACACAAGGCATTGTCGATGCGATTGATCGTATCAGTGATATTTTATCTCGCCATTTCCCTATTCAGCCTGATGATGTGAATGAATTATCTAATGAGGTAATTATTAATGGCTAAGCTTTTATCTTTTATGAAAAGTGCGGTTATTTTTAGCCTTGTTTTTTTTGCTCAAATGGTTATTGCGGCAGAATTTCCGCCTGCACCAAATCCTTTCCATTACATAAACGATTACACCAACACACTTTCATCAGAACATAAGCAAATTTTAGAAAATAAACTGATTGCTTATAGTAAAGAAACGAGTTCACAAATCGCTGTCGTTTTGGTTCCTACAACCGGTGAATATGAAATTGCTGATTATACCTTTGCTTTAGGTGATAAATGGGGTATTGGACGTAAAAATCTGAACAATGGTGTGTTGATGCTGATTGCGAAGGATGATCGAAAAGTCTTTATCGCAACAGGGCAAGGTTTAGAAGGTGTGTTGCCTGATGCTTTTTTATCGCAAGTCATCCGTTCGACAATTTTGCCACAATTTAAACAAGGCCAATATGCGCAAGGTATTAATGACGGCTTAAACCAAATTATTGCGGCAAGTAAAGGCGAGTTTGATGCAGCACAAGTTGAAGAAGATGCGTTCGATAAGTACATCCCATTCTTAATGGTATTGGCATTTATTGCTATTGTATTATTTGGCGAATTCCAATATCACAAAGATGAAGTATATATTAGCCCGAATCAACGTGATCAACTGAATAAAATCATTCATCAAAGTACGATTTCTCGTCGTCGTGGTGGCGGTTCCGGTTTCGGAGGCGGATTTGGTGGAGGCTTCGATGGTGGTGGTTCTTCCGATGGTGGCTTTGGTGGTGGTGGCTTCGGCGGCGGCGGAGCTGGTGGAAGTTGGTAAGACCAAGTCTTTCACTCAGGTTCTATCTTATGTTAGAATAGCGCCCTATTCAGACTTATTTGAACAAGGAACATTATGGAAACGTTAGACAAAATCAAAAAACAAATCGCTGAAAACCCAATCTTAATTTACATGAAAGGTTCACCAAAATTACCTTCTTGTGGTTTCTCTGCGCGTGCATCTGAAGCATTAATGAATTGCAAAGTACCTTTTGGCTATGTTGATATTCTTCAACACCCAGATATTCGTGCTGAATTACCGGCTTATGCAAACTGGCCAACTTTCCCACAATTATGGGTAGAAGGTGAGTTAATTGGTGGTTGTGATATTATTTTAGAAATGTATCAAGCTGGCGAACTTCAAACTTTATTAAGCGAAGTAGCGGCTAAACATCAAGCTTAATTGAGGATAGATTATCAAGATAAACCTGCTTTTTAGCAGGTTTTCTTTTGCTCAAAAAATGATAAACCAGATATAAAAGTGTGATCGGATTAACATTTTTAAATGAAATAACTTGTTGATTAAATTTCCTTAATATAGACTACATCGCGTTAGTCGGGGTGCCTATATTAATGGCTGAGAAACACCCGTGAACCTGAAACAGATAATGCTGGCGTAGGAAACTAATTATCTCATTATGCTGTTTCGTTATGCAAAAATAAGGAGAACGCATAATGAACAAAACACTTCCCATTTTTACCGCACTTTTTACCGCTTCCGCTTTCGCACAAGCTGCTCCTCAAACATTAGATGTTTATACTTATGATTCATTTAGTGCTGATTGGAGTGCTGGACCAAAAGTAAAAGCAGCTTTTGAACAACAATTCCCACAATGTAAGCTGAATTATGTGGCTTTTGACAATAATGGCACCTTGTTTAACCGTGTTCGTCTAGAAGGAAAAAAAATTAAGGCGGATGTAGTGCTCGGTTTAGATAGTTATCAAATTGAGGATGCACAAAAACTCAATATTTTTGAGCCAAATAAAGTGGATTTAAGCCAGTTACGTTTACCCATTAAATGGGAAAATCACACGTTCTTACCATTCGATTATGCACAATATGCGTTTATTTATGACAAAAATAAGCTGGCTAATCCTCCAAAAAGCTTAAAAGAATTAGTTGATCGTCAAGATCTTAAAGTGTTATATCAAGATCCACGTACAAGCAGTATTGGACGTGGTTTATTACTTTGGATGAATGCAGTTTATCCAGCAGCAGATGTAGCAAATGCTTGGAAAACCCTTTCTAAACATACTGTCACTGTCACCAAAGGTTGGACCGAGTCTTATGGGGCCTTCTTAAAAGGGGAAGGCGATGTGGTTTTAAGCGTCAATACTTCACCGATTTACCATATTCTGTCTGAACAAAAAGACAATTATGTGGCAACGGAATTTGCAGAGGGTAGCGTATTACAAGTTGAAGTCGCGGCAAAAGTCGCTAACCGCAATAATGCCTGTGCTGATGAATTTTTAGGATTCTTACTTTCACCGCAAGCTCAAGCGGATATAGCCAAAAATAATGTGATGTTACCTGTGGTAGAGACCAATATCGAAAGTCATATTAATGCGCTTAATTCTCGCGCAAAATCAATGCGTATTTTAGATACTACTACGGTAACAAGTGAGCAGCTGAAAGGCTGGATCAATCAATGGCAAAAAGCCTTATCTAAATAGTATTAATGAGCTTATTGCAACATCCGCATTTTCGTCCTCGCCATTATTTGGGCGGAAGTGCGGTCATTTTTTTCATTGTTTTACTCTATGGATTTTCACTTTCTGCGGTTTTTTCAGTGGGAAGTGATTATGCCTTATCTGATTTTTTAAAAGACGATTATTTGCATCAAGTTATCGCCTTTAGTGTCGGGCAGGCATTTTTGTCAGCCTTGCTTTCTAGCGTAATTGGAACTTTATTTGCACGTGCTTTCTTCTATTTAGATTTCAAAGGCAAATCGCTAATTTTACGCATTTTTTCCCTCACATTTGTTTTGCCAGCATTACTGGCTATTTTCGGTCTAATTAGTATTTATGGCACTGCTGGTTGGCTAACACAACTGCTGCAAACCTTAGGTATTTCGTGGAAACCCTCCATTTATGGTTTAAGTGGTATTCTCATTGCCCATTTATTTTTTAATATTCCCTTAGCTGCCCGAATGAGTTTGCAGGCTTTGCAAAGTGTACCGACCGAACAGCATCAACTCGCGGCACAATTAAATATCAAAGGTTTCACATTTTTCCGTTTAATTGAATGGCCTTATTTGAAAAGCCAAATCGTGTCTGCCTTTGTGCTGATTTTTATGCTGTGTTTCACTAGCTTTACGATAGTGTTGGCACTAGGTGGTGGACCACAAAACAGCACGCTAGAAGTTGCCATTTACCAAGCCATTTTCTTTGAATTTGATTTACCCAAAGCTGCACTTTTTGCGCTAGTACAATTTGTGTTTTGTTTTGCTTTATTTTCACTTTCACAATATTGGGCAAAAGCACCTGAAACCCAGGTTTCGCAACGTTATCGATGGGTTTTACCTTCTTCAAGTGCGGTCAAATTTGGACATGTTTTTGTCTTATTCTCGGTGTGCTTATTTATTTTAAGTCCCTTATTCAATATTGTTTTCCAAGGTTTGTCTGCGACCCAATTATTTGGCTATTGGCAAAACCCACAATTATGGAAAGCGCTTGCTTATTCATTAACCATGGCTCCAACCGCGGGGATTTTATCGGTATTATTTGGATTTTTCTTATTGTTACTTTCCCGTCAGCTACAATGGTTATATCATCCCAAATTAGCTCACTTAATTTTAACGGGGGGGATGATGATTTTAGCCATTCCGACGATCGTTTTAGCAGTCGGCTTATTCCTTTGGTTGCAAGATATTGATTTTTCAGCAGGGCATTTGTTTGTAGTAGTATCTGTTTGTAACGCCATGGCTGCCTTGCCATTTGTGATCAAAATTCTCAATACACCAATGAATCAATCGATGCAATATTATGAAAAACTCTGTTTATCGCTGAATATTACAGGCTGGCAGCGTTTTCGTTTAATTGAATATCCGTTGATAAAAGCCCCGTTGAAATATGCTTTGGCGCTTGCGACGACCTTATCACTCGGCGATTTTACAGCGATAGCTTTATTTGGTAGCCCTGATTTTACTTCGTTGCCTCATTTGCTTTATCAACAAATCGGACAATATCGAAGCCAAGAAGCGGCAGTGACGGCATTGCTTTTATTGGGCTTATGTTTAGGTTTATTTATGTTTATTGAAGGGCAGAAGGAACAACATGATTAAATTAAATAATGTGATCTTCAATTATCAATCCATGCCGATGGTATTTGATTTACAGATTCAAGCCCAGGAAAAAATCGCCATCATTGGTGAAAGTGGTGCAGGAAAAAGTACCTTGCTGAATTTAATTGCCGGTTTTGAATATGCTGATAGTGGCGAGGTTTGGCTAAATGGTGAAAATCATACTAAAACGGCACCTTTTGAACGCCCCGTTTCGATGCTATTTCAGGAAAATAATCTCTTTACTCATCTTTCTGTGGAAGAGAATATTGCCTTAGGTTTAAAGCCGAATTTAGCCTTAAATGCAGAAGAAAAAGCCCTTGTAGAACAAGCTGCAAGTGCGGTCAATTTAAAGGATTTTTTAACGAGAAAACCGACCGGACTTTCAGGTGGACAAAAACAGCGAGTGGCACTGGCTCGCTGTTTGCTACGAGATAAACCCATTTTATTATTGGATGAGCCTTTTTCAGCCCTTGATCCTAAATTACGTATTGAAATGCAGGATTTAATGGATCAATTATGTGAAGAAAAAAAACTCACCATGTTACTGGTGACACATCAGCCTAAAGAAATTGAACGGCATATTGATCGAGTGATTGAAATTCATCAAGGAAAAGTGATCTGATCTCTTTTTATCATATTGCAGAGTAATATGCTCAACTTAATAAAAGCTATGTAGCTTAAACGAGGAAAATATAATGACCACAACAAATGTAGTACAGCTTTCATCTATTACGCCCCATCCATCAGTAGAGTATTGGTCTGTTTGTAAAGTCGAAGCGTTATTTGAAACACCGTTTTTAGAATTAGTCTATCGTGCGGCTCAAGTGCATCGAGAGCATTTCAACCCTGGTGCGATACAGTTATCGACGTTGATGTCGATTAAAACGGGTGGCTGTCCAGAGGATTGTGGTTATTGCCCACAATCAGCACGTTATCAAACAGGCGTACAAAATCAGCAGATCTTGGATATTGATGAAATTGTCGAAAAAGCCAAAATTGCTAAAGCACGTGGTGCAGGACGTTTTTGTATGGGCGCGGCGTGGCGTGGCCCAAAACCGAAAGATATGGAAAAAGTGACGGCGATTATTCGTGCGGTAAAAGATATTGGCTTAGAAACTTGCGGCACCTTTGGGTTGTTGCAAGATGGTATGGCGGAAGAGTTAAAAGATGCAGGATTGGATTATTACAACCACAATATAGATACCGCGCCAGAGAATTATCACAATGTCATTGGCACACGTCGTTTTGATGATCGTTTAAGCACATTAGGAAAAGTGCGTCATGCCGGTTTGAAAGTTTGCTGTGGCGGTATTGTGGGAATGAACGAAACCCGTAAAGAGCGAGCAGGCCTCATTGCAAGTTTGGCAAATCTTGATCCGCAGCCAGAGTCCGTGCCAATTAACCAATTAGTGAAAGTAGAAGGCACACCAATGGCAGATGCAGCTGATTTAGATTGGACAGAGTTTGTTCGTACTATTGCTGTTGCGCGTATTACTATGCCGAAAAGTTATGTTCGTCTTTCTGCAGGTCGTCAAGGCATGAGTGAAGAAATGCAAGCGATGTGCTTTATGGCTGGCGCAAATTCCATTTTCTATGGTGATAAATTATTAGTGACTGGCAACCCAGAAGAAGATGGAGATCAGATGCTCATGGCTAAATTAGATCTTGAGCCGGAAACGGAAGAAAATAGAAAGCCACTCGACAGAAATTAGTCAGAAAAAAAGTGCGGTGAAATTTGATCTGACCCCAAAAAGTTAGACTGTTATTTAAAGGATTGTTTTCGATATTGTATCGGACTCAGTCCTTTTAATTTTAGTTG
>OBXY01000117.1_pt1 | contig 21254 bp, 18 predicted proteins | sample 1476701 | NCBI WGS metagenome assembly OBXY01 (sample SAMEA2580187, study PRJEB22360) | human gut metagenome | biome: human gut; feature: human-associated habitat; material: faeces | place: Denmark | collected 2008/2010 | reverse complement strand
TCTGGAAAAAATTTTTAAAAATTGGGTCATTTTTTAAAAATCATTACGAATAATATAAGTGAGAGGGAAATATGACTGATAAAAAACAACGATTTGTACTACTATTCTTACTGACTTTGTTTCTAGGAGGTTGCAGTCTTTTTACGGATAAAGCTGCTGAGAGAAGAGAAATGATTCAGATCGCAGAAAGCACGAAAATGGAGCGAGCGATAAAACACTTGTTAATCAGTATCGATCCTAAAGCTTTCACTTCAGAAGGAGTCATTCACTCCTACACTCTGATAAAAGGTAAATTGGAATACAACCCAATGGGAGGCATGAATGTCTACCTCGTTATCAATGGCGATAGACAGTTAACGATCGATACGACTGTTCAAATGGAGGATTCAGGACAGTTCGAAGCAGGTAGTTACGGCATTTCAGCAAAATTAGATGATCTGTTAAGTAAAGCAGAAGAGGCTGGGAAATAAACTCATTCAGGTAAATACCCCTAATATAAGTAAATAGAAACATTTCTGGATCAAAACCAATATGTTACATCAATAGCTAGTGCTTGTAACGATTTGGCAACATTTTTTAACAAAAGTAACATTTCAGGTATGAATAGAATTTTGTATAATAAATTCTAAGAAAGCTGAAGAAAGAATGGGAAGAAGATGAAAAAAAGTAAATTTATTGTGTTGCTAATGGTAGTATTTAGCCTGAGCTTAGGAGGCTGTAGCTTTTTTAATGGACAATCTGCCAAGAAACAAGAAATGATTCAAATCGCAGAGAGTAAGAAGATGAAGGTAGCGATTGAAAATATGTTGAAAAAATTAGACCCTAAAGCTCTTACTCCAGAAGGAAAAATAAAATCATATAAAATTTCTAAAGATGATTTAGATTATAATCCGATGGGAGGGCTTATGATCAAAATTATTATAAATGATAACGAAGATTTATTATTAAATACAACTATCCAAGAGGACTCGACGACTGGTGAGTATGAAGAAACATATCTTAGTAAAACGAAAGAGTTAAATGAACTTCTGAAGGGAAATTAAAATGGCTGAAAATATAGATTTCAATGATAAGCAACATGTTAAAGCAGCTTTGCTTGAATATGAAAAAGATATAAAAATTGGACGAGAATTTGATATCGGTTCCAAAAATAATGAGTATATTGGACAGATTTCTCATATTTATGATAGTGTTAATGGGAATGAAGAACAAGTTGTGGTAGTAACAAATAACGGTATGGGGGTTAATGAGGATCCAGTCCCCTATACTGCTTCAGATGAAGCGCGTGCCCAAATCCATGACGTGACAGTCTTGATGAAGGGATCTGAAACTGAAATAAGTACACAAAAATTACTCCATGATACTTTTACGGATTGGGTAGGGACAGATTTGCCGGCAGCTTCTAACATTCTTAATCCTGGTGGTGCAAGTGAGTACGCAACCGAATATACGAAGAATTATGCGCGAGATAAGGCTAAGGATGGTTTTAACAATTTTGTAGAAGCTTTTGAAGATGCGGTTGTTCCTAATTCTGTTATACTTCCTCCAGAGGCCACGCCCTTAGGTAGGTTTATGAAAAAAGCGCTGGACAATCCTGTCAGCAATTTCATACAGGAAAAAGCATCAGATGCGGTCGGCTTTTTTGCAGAAAGAACAGCCGTAGAACAGGTTAAATTTCCTGCCTTAGTGGGAGCTGCTTTTTTAAAAAAATACAATGATGAAAACGGTACTTTCCCGCCTCCGCAGTTTAAAGATGCTGCAGCTCATTTGAAAGAGGTGATCCGAAAATACCCCAATGCCAAGATCGATCTATACGGTCACTCTCTGGGGTCTATGAATATTCAGTATGCGCTTGCTTGTTTGACGGAAGAGGAAGCTTCTCATATTGGGACCGTACATCTATATAATGGCCCTAATGCCTATCCCATCTTAACACCCGAGCAAAAAGCGCGTATAGATTCGCTGAAGTACAAAATCTACAACCACATTGACCATAAAGATTTGGTTAGCTTGGGCTATCAGGATTCTGGAAGCAAGGAATCCAGTGGGATTGTCAAGCACCTCAAAACTAAGAATTTGATAAATACTGGCCTGCAGCACATGATGCATGGTTATATCTATGATAAGGATGGGAATTTGGTTCTTGAAAAGGGAACGGAAGCCATCACTCGCAAGGAAATCATTGAAGAGCGGATGAAGGTTTACTATCGCCTAAAGGATAAATTACAAAAAACAGGTGGTGGACTGAGTTCAAGTGAACAAATCTATCTCGATGCCTTGCAGGCACGCTTGGCTTCTGATGAGCTGATTCGAGTAGTGGATGAAGGGCTGGAGCAAGCTCAGAAATCTAAGGCACGACTGGATACAGATTTAGAAGCTTTGGAGAAAGTATTACAGACCGTTCCGAAAGGCTTCATTCTCAATCTTTCCGAAGTAGAAGAGGCCTATGCACAGGCTGGTGCAACAAGGCAAACAGTTGTCACTCAAGTAAGAGAAAGGTTCGACAATCGTTTGGCTGCATATCAGTCCTTATCGAATGAATTTCATGCTTTAAACGAGCAAGTGAATACAGGAATTGAGCTCTTAAAAGCAAAAGATCAAAAAATAGCAGGAGAAATGAACCAGTGGGAACAACTAGCTTATTAATTTCATCTACTCTTTCAAAAAAGGAAAAGAAACTAGATCACTTGGAAAGAGAGTTCCAAAAAGCGCGCTTGGAGCTAGATGAAAAGCGTTGCCTAGTGGAAAGAAAACAGCAGCTCTTCACCCAGATGCTGGAAGAAGAGTATGCGATGGCAGCTTCCTTCTTACAAGAGCAGGAAGTTGATAACAGTTGTGGATGGGAGTCCCTCCATCGCTGTATCGAAGAGTATGATATCGAAGCTAGAGAAGCTGCACAAGTAGCTTTAAAACAGATCGAAATCGAGGAAGAAAATTTATGGCAATCCTACCGTAAAGAGAGATGCCAGTTGGAAGAGGAAATTACACAAGATAAGGTTTCATAGTATAGAAGAGGAGGAAGTATGGGTGATAGTCCTGTCAAAGATTTCTTTGATTTAGATATGAAAGATAAGATGAGGATCATCGAAAGCCGAAAGAAACTTGAAAAAGAATTAATACGGGTTGTCTATGCCCCCATTTTATTGACCTGCAAGGCAGGAGTCGAGAAACGCTTCAATGATGAATTGACTGCGATTGCAACAGTAGCTGAAGAAGACGTCCAGGTAGTCGGAAAGCAACTAGACCGATCCATGGTGGGGCAATTTGCTAAAAATGTACAGACAGCTATTCAAGAAAAAGCTGGGAAATTTAATACAGTGTAAAAATTATATGAGTAAAATTAAAATAGAAAAAAGCCACATCGATTGAGTGGCTTTTTTCTATCGAGGACTTATTTCTATAAGGCCTAAATGTAATATTTCTTGTCCTATATTATATCCTGACAATCTTGCTTTTATATGAATATTTTCTCCTTCAATTATGTTATTACCATTAAAACTTTTAAATTCAGGATCTACCGCAGGACGTACCTCATCCAATTTAAAATTTGGTGACGGGACTGCTTCATTTGGACCTTTATAATCTCCTGAATAGATTAGGATGTCGTTATAAGTATTTCGTCCCTCGCTTTTTGCGATATCAGCAATATGACCATCAAATTCCACTACTTGTCCTTTATATTTATTAACGAATTCGTTGATCTTATCTGGATCTTCAGTTTGTAGAATTGTTGCAAATTCTGTGTTGTTTTCAGCAGTGAGGATAGAAGGAGTACTAGAGGAACTACTAGCACTGGAAGAACTGGACAGCGTTTCTGAACTGCTTGTTTTGGAACTTTCTGAAGAGTTGCTTTCAGTTTTTATACTAGATGATGTAGTATCAGTAGTTTGTTTCATGATTTTTGAACTATGGGTTGCTTGTTTGGCGGATTTTGATGTATCATCCTTAGGACCAAAAATGATGAGTAAGCCTGTTATTACAATAAGCAAGATGGCACCAGCGATACTTCCAATAAGTTGTAGCTTTTTCAACTGATCTCGTTTCCGTATCTCCTCACTAGATAGTGGAGTGATAGAGACCTCGGCTTCTTTAGAAAATAATCCGAATATGCCTCCACTTCCTTCTTCAAGGATTTTGATTGTAGCATCTTCTTTTTTTACATTTAAATCAATAAGCCCTTTTTTAATAGCTTCTTCAATATTTTTTCCTTTATAAACTCCCATGTTAATATCCTTAATTATTAATTTTATAATTATTTTACCTGTATTCAATAAAAAAGTAAATAGCATTTTTTAAAAAAATTATGTAAAAAAGTGTTGACAAAGGAATCAGTCTGCGTTATAATAGTTTATGTAAACAAAAAGAGGTTGGAAAATCTCAAGAGTTTACAAGATCAATAGTGGAAAGGAGATGGTAATATGCTATTTCCAGAATTAAGACAACTAATTGATAAAAGGAAGAATAGAAACGGTTAGCCTGTAGGGCTATTATTAAATCAATGAATTAAAATTATGTAAACAATCAAGCAGCAGCCAATTGGTCTGCTTATTCCTAAGAATAAATAAAAATTATGTAAATTAGAGGTAACAGCTATGAACAACAACTTTAACAATATGGATGATCTTTTCAATCAACTAATGGGCAACATGGGTGGTTTTCGTTCTGAAAGTCGTCGCTACATGATTAATGGTCGTGAAGTGACACCGGAAGAATTCGCCATCTACCGCCAAACTGGTCAACTGCCAAATGAAGGAAGTGAGCAAGCACAACACCATCAAGGTAAAGGAATGAAACAAGATGGGATCCTTGCAAAACTTGGTCGCAACTTGACCGAAGAAGCACGTGAAGGGAAATTGGATCCGGTTATCGGACGCAATAAAGAAATTCAAGAAACGGCTGAAATCTTGTCTCGTCGTACCAAGAACAACCCTGTCCTTGTAGGGGATGCCGGTGTTGGTAAAACAGCAGTTGTAGAAGGTTTGGCACAAGCTATTGTGAACGGGGACGTTCCAGCTGCCATCAAGAACAAAGAGGTCATCTCCATTGATATTTCTGGTCTTGAAGCAGGGACTCAATACCGTGGTAGCTTTGAAGAAAATATTCAAAATCTGATCCAAGAAGTCAAGGCGATGGGAAATGTCATTCTCTTCTTTGATGAAATCCATCAAATCCTTGGTGCAGGTAGCACAGGTGATGGTCAAGGATCTAAAGGTCTTGCAGATATCATCAAACCGGCTCTTTCACGTGGGGAATTGACAGTCATTGGGGCAACCACTCAAGATGAATATCGTAACACCATCTTGAAGAATGCGGCTCTTGCTCGTCGTTTTAACGAAGTGAAGGTCAATGCTCCATCAGCTGAAGATACTTTCAAGATTCTTCAAGGAATCCGTGATCTTTATGAAAAACACCACAATGTCATCTTGCCAGATGAAGTTTTGAAAGCAGCGGTTGATTATTCGATCCAATACATTCCACAACGTAGCTTGCCTGATAAGGCCATTGACTTGGTCGATGTAACAGCTGCACACTTGGCAGCCCAACATCCAGTAACAGATGTCCATGCTGTGGAACATGAAATTGAAGAAGAAAAAACCAAACAAGAAGAAGCTGCGGCGAAAGAAGATTACGAAGCAGCTTTGAAAGCAAAAGTTCGTATCGAAGAACTTGAAAAGAAAATTGAAAACCATACAGAAGACCATAAGGTAACTGCAACAATCAACGATGTGGCTGAATCAGTAGAACGGATGACTGGTATTCCAGTGTCACAAATGGGTGCAACTGATATCGAACGTTTGAAAGATATGGGTCACCGTTTGCAAACCAAGGTTATCGGTCAAGACAAGGCTGTTGAAGCAGTGGCACGTGCTATACGTCGGAATCGTGCAGGATTTGACGAAGGTAACCGTCCAATCGGAAGCTTCCTCTTTGTAGGTCCGACTGGTGTCGGTAAGACGGAATTGGCTAAACAATTGGCTCTTGATATGTTCGGAACCAAAGATGCCATCATCCGTTTGGACATGTCAGAATACAGCGACCGTACAGCCGTTTCTAAATTGATTGGTACAACAGCTGGTTATGTTGGTTATGATGACAATAGCAATACTTTGACAGAACGTGTTCGTCGTAACCCTTACTCAATCGTCCTTCTTGACGAAATTGAAAAGGCGGATCCTCAAGTGATCACCCTTCTCCTCCAAGTTTTGGACGATGGTCGTTTGACAGATGGTCAAGGGAATACGGTCAACTTCAAGAACACGGTAATTATCGCTACTTCAAACGCTGGCTTTGGTTACGAAGCCAACTTGACAGAAGATGCGGATAAACCAGAACTCATGGATCGTTTGAAACCTTACTTCCGTCCAGAATTCTTGAACCGTTTCAACGCTGTGATTGAATTCTCGCACTTGAGCAAGGAAGACCTTTCTAAGATTGTTGATTTGATGTTGGTAGATGTCAATAAGACCCTTTCTAAGAAAGAAATCGACTTGGCAGTGAGCGATGCAGCTAAAGAATACATGACTGAAGAAGGTTATGATGAAGTGATGGGTGTTCGTCCACTCCGTCGGGTAGTTGAACAACAAATCCGTGACAAAGTCACAGACTTCCACTTGGATAACTTGGATGCCAAACATCTCGAAGCAGACATGGAAGATGGTGTCCTTGTGATCAGAGAAAAAGACACAAAGAAGGAAGAAAACGCTGATAAACAAGCAGATTAAGGCGAATTAGTTTGTGAAAAATAGAGACTGCTATCATATAGCAGTCTTTATTTTTTCTTCCCACCTGGGGGAAATTATTCGCCGTATAAGGCCAAAATCCTCCTATTTGGGGTAAAAAAACATCAATAATTAGTGAAATTAATCCAATTTGAGCAAAATTATTAATAAATAAAGAAAATAAGTATATAATCTATACAAGAATAAAATTTGAGGAATGGAAGTAAGATGAGCAATACAATTGATATCTACTCAACTCCCGAATACAGAAAAGTGGAAGCCGTTGTTCAACTGATGGTTGATGGTCGCTTGACGAGCTATCGTGTCGCAACTGAAACAAACATCAGCAAAATGAGCTTGGCGACTTTGACGAAGGGAACGAGTAAAATCAAAAATATTACCTATCAAACGGCTTTGGCCTTGATTGATTGGTATGATGAGAATCATGAAAAGTATGGCATTACGATTGACTAGTCAGTAGCCCACTTTTCGTGGTTTTTTTCTTTTTCATCAAAACTTGCCTCCTCTCTGAGACTGAGGTCTGATTTTGCTTGAAGAGGATGGGGAAACTTGAAAAGACGGGCGAAATTTGATATAGTATAGCATATATGAAAATTAAAGGAGAAACATATGCAAGGCGGAAGTTTGCTAATTATGCTCGTTCTTATGGTCGGTTTGATGTACTTCATGAGCCGTAGCCAAAAGAAACAGTACCAAAAACGGATGGAAAGTTTGAATAAACTTCAAAAAGGAAATGAAGTCATCACGATTGGTGGCTTGTACGGAACCATCGATGAAGTCGACACAGACCGCAAGACCGTTGTCTTGGATGTTGATGGTGTCTACCTGACCTTTGAATTGGGAGCGATCAAAACAGTTCTTCCTGTATCAGAAGGAATCTCAGCCACTGCTACAGAAGGTGCTAGCTCAGATGCCGATTCAGCCATCGAAGAATAATCATCAAAGAAGAGGCAAGGGCCTCTTTTTTGGTGGGCAAATAGGACGATGTGATGAAGGAAAGCCTTGCTGGTTCAAAAAAGAGGCCAGAGTCCCTATTTTATGGGGATTTATGGTATAATGAAGCGATAAATATTGAAATAGGTAGAAAAACATGTTTCGTTTTAAGAAAAAAGAAAAAATCGAGATACCTTTAGAAGTCCCGAAACACATTGGGATCATTATGGATGGCAATGGTCGCTGGGCGAAAAAACGGATGCAACCGCGCGTCTTCGGTCATAAGGCGGGGATGGAAGCTCTCCAAGAAGTGACGATTGCAGCAAAAAATATGGGGGTTCAGGTCCTGACTGTCTATGCCTTTTCGACCGAAAACTGGACACGCCCTGAAGATGAAGTCAAGTTCATCATGCACTTGCCGGTCGAGTTTTATGATCGTTTCGTCCCCGAATTGCATCGCAACAATGTCAAGATTCAAATGATCGGTGATACCAAGAAATTACCAAAAGAAACGCTGGAGGCTTTGGAAAGAGCAGAAGCGATGACCCATCTCAATACAGGCTTGATCCTGAATTTCGCGCTCAATTATGGTGGGCGTGCTGAGATCACTCAGGCTGTGAAGCAGATCGCCCAAGAGGTCTTGGATGCGAAGTTCAGTCCAGAAGATATCACAGAAGAGATGATCGCAGATTCTCTCTATACTGAGAGTTTGCCACGCGTCCTAAGGGATCCGGATTTGATTATCCGTACCAGCGGAGAGATCCGTTTGAGTAATTTCCTTCCTTGGCAGGCTGCTTATAGTGAGTTGTATTTCACGGATGTGATGTGGCCAGATTTTGGAGAGGAAGCACTACGAAGTGCCATAGTAGAATATAGCCATCGCCATCGGAGATTTGGTGGTATTTAGGAGAAGATGATGACGAAAGATTTACAAAAACGTGTGATTTTTGGAGGAATTGCCCTGCTCTTTTTCATTCCAACAGTAATGGTTGGAGGGGTGTTCTTCCAGATTGTGATTGGCTTGATCGCCATGCTTGGGGTTCATGAATTGCTCAAAATGAAGGGGCTTGAGACAGCGACCTTTGAAGGAGCGCTAGCCATGTTAGCGGCCTTCGTCCTGACTTTGCCGATCGAGGACTACCTTCCTTACCTTCCAGCAGATGGCAATATGATTGCCTATGGTCTGGTTGTCTTGATTCTCATGGGGACAACTGTTCTTGCTCAGAATTACAATTATGAAGATGTGGTCTATCCCATTGCCTCTAGCTTTTATGTTGGACTTGGTTTCCATTCTTTAGTGGATGCGCGAATCGCTGGTATTGATAAGGTCTTATTGGCCCTCTTTATTGTCTGGGCTACTGATTCAGGTGCTTATCTGGTAGGAAGTCGGTTTGGGAAACGCAAGCTCATGCCTGCGGTTTCTCCTAATAAAACGATTGAAGGCAGTCTTGGGGGAATCTTGTCTGCAGTTGCGGTAACTGTGATCTATATGATCGTGGATCGTTCTGTGGCGGGTGGACATGGTTTTCTTGCGATGATCTTCTTTACCATCCTCTTTAGTATTGCAGGTCAGTTTGGAGATCTGGTAGAGAGTGCGATTAAACGCCACTTCGGTGTGAAAGATTCTGGGAAATTTATTCCAGGACATGGTGGTGTTCTAGACCGCTTTGATAGTTTGATTTTTGTCTTTCCCTTGATGCATTTCTTGGGCTTGTTCTAAGACAGAAGAGATAGAAAGGAAACCACGTATAGAACGATGCAGTTTATTGCCTTTATTGTTATTTTTGGAGTGATCGTTCTCGTTCACGAGTTTGGTCATTTCTATTTTGCAAAAAAATCGGGCATCCTGGTGCGAGAATTCTCGATCGGGATGGGTCCAAAGATCTTTGCCCATATTGGTCAAGATGGAACAGCTTATACCATTCGCATTCTACCTTTAGGTGGCTATGTGCGTATGGCTGGCTGGGGTGAGGACACAACTGAGATTAAAACCGGAACGCCTGTCAGCTTGACGCTAAATGAGGCTGGTAAGGTCGTCCGGATCAATCTTTCAGGAAAGAATCTGGATCAGACAGCCCTTCCTATGAATGTCACCCAGTTTGACTTTGAAGACAAACTGGAAATTACGGGCTTGGTTCTCGATGAGACCAAGACCTATAGTGTTGATCATGATGCGACCATCGTTGAGGAAGATGGGACGGAAGTGCGGATTGCACCGAGAGATGTTCAGTATCAGAATGCCAGCATTTGGGGACGGTTGATCACCAACTTTGCGGGTCCTATGAACAACTTTATCCTCAGTATTGTCGTCTATTCACTCTTAGCCTTTATGCGCGGTGGTGCGATTGACTACTACAGCAACAATGTTCAGGTGGCACCTGATGGGGCGTTGGCTAAGGTCGGTGTCAAAAGCAATGTTCAGATCCTTCAAGTCAACAACGACACCGTTAGCAACTGGGATGAGCTGACAGACGCTGTTGAGAAAGCAACCAAGGACAGCAAGACGGCTCCTGAATTGACCCTGAAGGTCAAGACAGACGGCCAAGAAAAAGAAGTCAAAGTGAAGCCAACTAAGTCAGGGAATCGTTACTATTTGGGTGTGACAAATGGCCTCAAGACAGGATTTGTGGATAAACTCTTGTCTGGTTTTACAGATACCTGGAATACAGCGACACGGATTTTGGGAGCTTTGAAAGATATCATTTTCCACTTTAGTCTCAATAAACTGGGTGGACCGGTTGCTATCTACAATGCCAGCTCACAAGCTGCTCAATTAGGGATTCCAGCAGTCTTGTCTCTTATGGCCATGCTCTCTATTAATATTGGGATCTTCAATCTAATCCCGATTCCAGCTTTGGATGGAGGAAAAATCTTGATCAATTTGATCGAGGTCGTCCGGAGAAAGCCATTGAAACAAGAAGTAGAAACCTATATGACACTTGCAGGTGTAGCTGTAATGGTTATTTTGATGATTGCTGTCACCTGGAATGATATTATGAAATTATTTTTGAAATAGAAAAGGATATTGTCCATGAAACAAAGTAAAATGTTGATTCCAACGCTTCGCGAAATGCCAAGCGATGCTCAAGTCATTAGCCATGCTTTGATGTTGCGTGCAGGTTATGTTCGCCAAGTATCAGCTGGTGTCTATTCGTATTTGCCACTAGCTAATCGAGTGATTGAAAAAGCAAAAGGCATCATGCGCCAAGAATTTGAAAAAATTGGAGCAGTAGAAATGCTTGCTCCAGCCCTTTTGAGTGCGGATCTCTGGCGTGAATCTGGTCGTTACGAAACTTACGGGGAAGACCTCTATAAGTTGAAAAACCGTGAAGGCTCTGACTTTATCTTGGGTCCAACCCATGAAGAAACCTTTACAGCTATTGTGCGCGACTCAGTGAAATCTTACAAACAATTGCCATTGAATCTCTACCAAATCCAACCAAAATACCGCGATGAAAAACGTCCACGGAATGGTCTTCTTCGGACCCGTGAGTTCATCATGAAAGATGGTTACAGTTTCCATGCTAACTATGATAGCTTGGACGTAACTTATGATGAGTATAAGGCAGCTTATGAGCGGATCTTCACCCGCAGTGGCATCGACTACAAAGCCATCATCGGTGATGGTGGTGCCATGGGCGGAAAAGATAGCCAAGAGTTTATGGCTGTTACACCTGCTCGTACAGACTTGGACCGTTGGGTTGTTTTAGACAAATCGGTGGCTTCCTTTGATGAGATCCCAGCAGAAGTCCAAGAAGAAATCAAAGCAGAATTGTTCAAATGGATGGTTTCTGGTGAAGATACCATTGCCTATTCAAGTGAATCGACCTATGCTGCTAACTTGGAAATGGCTACCAATGAATACAAGCCAAGTAACCGTGTCGTAGCAGAAGAAGAAGTGAAACGCGTGGAAACGCCAGGTGTCAAATCCATTGATGAAGTGGCGGCCTTCTTGAATGTTCCAGAAGAAGCGACTATCAAGACTTTGGTTTACATTGCAGATGAAGAGCCAGTTGTTGCCCTTCTCGTAGGTAATGATCAGCTCAATGAAGTGAAGTTGAAAAATCACCTCGGAGCAGATTTCTTTGAACCTGCAACCGAAGTGGAAGTGAAAGAATTATTGGGAGCTGATTTTGGATCTCTCGGTCCAATTGATCTTCCTGAAAATGTTAAGATTATCGCAGACCGCAAGGTCCAAGATAGTCGCAATGCAGTCGTAGGTGCCAATGAAACAGGCTACCACTTGACTGGTGTCAACCCAGGCCGTGACTTTACCGCAGAATACGTCGATATCCGTGAAGTTCGGGAAGGCGAGATCTCACCAGATGGGAAAGGGGTCTTGAACTTTGCGCGCGGGATCGAAATCGGTCACATTTTCAAACTCGGCACACGCTACTCCGCTAGCATGGGAGCAGATGTCTTGGACGAAAACGGTCGTGCAGTTCCAATCATCATGGGCTGCTACGGAATCGGTGTCAGCCGTCTTCTTTCAGCTGTTATGGAGCAACATGCACGCCTCTTTGTCAATAAGACTCCAAAAGGGGAATACCGTTACGCTTGGGGGATTAACTTCCCTAAAGAATTGGCGCCATTTGATGTGCATTTGATTCCAGTCAATGTCAAGGATGAAGCAAGCCTTGCTTTGACCGATCGGATCGAAGAAGCTTTGGTGAATAAAGGCTACGAAGTCTTGGTGGATGACCGAAATGAACGCGCTGGTGTCAAATTCAGCGATAGTGATTTGATTGGACTTCCAATCCGCGTAACAGTTGGTAAGAAAGCAGCTGAAGGCATCGTTGAAGTGAAAATCAAAGCGACAGGAGATACCATTGAAGTTCATGCGGACAATCTCCTTGAAACTCTTTCAATCTTGAACAAATAAGAAAAAGCTTTCTGAGCTCTCACCAGTGTGGTGATGAAACTCAGGAAGCTCTTTTTATTTTTCTTCTTTGAGGCCTTGATCTTTGAAATAGGTAAAGAGATCTTGAGGTTTGCCATTGAGGTATTTCTTGAACTCGGCTCTTTCTTCCTCCCCTTGATCCCCGTAGATGGAAGCAAACTCATCTTTCTTGATTTTTGAGAAGTCAGCTTGTAAGACCTTGGCATAGGATTGTTTATCTTTCGAAATTTGAATGCGGAAGCTAAGACCAGGCTTGCCATTTAAGCTTTTATAGATATCGCTATGTTCTAATTCTTCTTGGTAGATTTCCTTTAACTCGGAAAGATCCATGTCTTGCAAATCTGAGGAAATGGGTTCAAAACTAAGAAAAGTAAAAGAGACAATTTCATCTTTTTTGTAGCCGATTTGAATTTTGTTTTGGTGGTGATCGCCGAGGTCACTAACAAAGGTCTTGTTTTGGACTTGCTCCTTTTTGGTTTGAGTGGCCTCTTGCTTGGAAGAAGCGTTAGTAGTCCCTTTGCCTTGTTGGCCTTGGCTACAAGCGGTAAGAGCTAGTAGACAGACAGAGACAAGTAGAAATTTTTTCATATATACTCCTTATAGGTTAATGGTGTTCGATCTTGTATGAAACAAGTTTTGAACAGGTTTCATTATACCATAAAAGTTTTAAAAATGAAAAAATATACAAAAGTCATCGAAATTTGCTTTTAAAAACACCTAAAATCAACAACTTTTATCTATGTGTTGAGTTAATATAAAAGGACAGAGTGTCTTCTTTTCTTTCCATAAATAATACTAGTTGGAGACTACTGGGGCAAGGAATTCGGGAAATATATTACAGTTTTATGACAAAATGTTACACAATTGTAACAAAGTTACAATGTTTTATCAGTTAGTCCTCTAAACTTGACATTCTGGCAATATTTCATTAAGATATTTTTAAGTAAATAATACAAACAGGGAGAAAAAGGTAAAATATACAGTTATCTGGCATTTTACTAATTCGTACTAAAATGTATTGTTTATGAAAAAAATATAAGGGTATCAGCCCAAAAGGAGAAACATATGGCTCAAATTAAATTAACTCCAGAAGACCTACGTGCTTCAGCACAACGTTATGCACAAGGTTCTCAAGAAATCGATCAAATCCTTACTACTTTGACTCATGAACAACAAGTCATCGACGCAAACTGGGATGGATCTGCATTTGATAGCTTTGAAGCACAATTCAACGAATTGTCTCCAAAAATCAAACAATTCGCTCAATTGTTGGAAGACATCAACGGTCAATTGATCAAAGTTGCTGATATCGTTGAACAAACTGACCAAGATATCGCTGCACAAATCCACTAAGATAACTAAGATAGTCTTGGAGGTGATCTTACTTCTTGTAGGTAGATCACCCTTTTGTCTTTTGATATATAGAAAATAGGGGTTAGATTCTTAATTCCTAACCCCTATTTTGTATCTATGAATTAGAAAAAGGAAAAGGTATGGAAGTTAAAAATAAAAAATGGTTAAAATACATCGGTCAGAGTGCGGTTGTGCTCCTTTTGATGGGATCTGTCGTGGGTCTTTATACGACGGTTCAAAAGGACCAAAAGCAAAACGAAGCCAAGACCGTGCAAACAACGGAAAACACTAAGCTCAACATTGCGGTTGTCAATGAAGACAAGGCGGTCAAGCTGAATGATAAAGAATATAACCTTGGGGCTAGCTATGTAAAGAATATCGAACGGGATAATTCGCAAAACTGGTCTGTACTCCCTCGTGGAGCTGCTGAGTCAGGGCTTGCAGATGGCAAGTACCAGTTGATGATCGTTATTCCAAGTGATTTCTCAGAGAAGGTCTTGGAAGTGAACGCGGTTAATGCAGAGAAGACAACGGTGACGTATAAGGTCAATGCGGCTGGAAATTCTCAGGTTGAAAACGAGGCCAATAAAGTCGCTAAAGATATCGTTTCGAACTTGAATAGCCAGTTGGTTGATATGTATATGGTCAGCATTTTGAGCAACCTTTATACAGCTCAGAAGAACGTGGAAACAAGTAACAAAATTCAATCTACCAACATTGGTTCATACCGAAGCAACTTGCTGGATTCGGCTTTAGATTCGAAGAATATCTTTCCAAGTCTCTATAGCTTGTCTACGTCTTCTGTCGAGTCGAACAATGCTTTGAAGACAGTCCTTGAGTCTTATACACAGGCTTTTGATCAATTGACCCAATCTCAGGATCAGTACGGTCAAAACTTCGACACATTGATCAAACAACGCTCTGAGGACAAGATCAGCCATGAAGAGTTCATGAACCAGCTGATGTCTATGAACCAGTCTGTTGTCAGTGAAAAGACCCAAGAGTTGTATAAGAATCTACAACAAAACCAAGAAGCAATTACCAAACAATTGAGTCAACCAACTGAAACAGAAGGAGATGCTTCAGGTACCAAGACTTATGCAGGCTTGACAAAAGATGTGAATGATCGTGTGGCAGACCTCGAAAAAGGGATCAAGGCAGAACGCGACAAATTAGATGAGCACGAAAAGAACATCGAGTCTTCTGTAAAAGCGAAGATCCTTGACTACTATGGTCTAAATGAAGGAGACAAAGTCACTCTTCGTACCTTGCTTGGAAAGCCAAAAATCGAAACTATCAGCAAGGCTCGAGATAAAGCGGATGATGACATTCGTCAAGCAATTGAAAAACTTCCGTCTTTAGATCCTGCTAGTCTTAATCTGAATAAGTATGGGAATCTCAACGCAGCGATTGATTTTGATAGTGCTTTTGCTGGAACGAAGGGGCAAGCAAAAGGGAACGCAGATGACTTGAAACGATTGGCTGCTGAAGTGGATGCTAAATTAACGGCAGTTGCGAATGTTCTCACTGCTAAATCTGGAAAACAAAAAGTTAGCATTCAAGTACCTGCAGGAGTTAAGGTTGATACCTGGACCTATGATGGACAGACTTATGCAGGCAGTGGTGAGCAGGAAGTCGAACTGAAAGATGGCAAACAAATTCAAATTCACCTTGTTGAAGATGGAGGAGCTATGCCAAGCGCGATTGATGTTGAAGTCCTTGTGAATGGAGTTTCTTCAACCAGTGTGACTGTATCTGCAGAAGACTTGAAAACAGCTGTCGCTAACTATGCATCGAAAGCTAGTGAAATCGCCCTGGATTATCAACGCGCGGGAGCATTGATCGATGCTTACTATCCAAAAGATGACAAGGGAGATCGTCATTCGCTCTATGATCCGATCGAAGATATGGATTTGACAAATGCTTTGGTCGATGTCGTGAAGGCTGCCGTTTCAAGTAACATGAAGGACTACCGTAAGAGTATTGAAACGGATGAATCTGGGGATGCAACGAAGAGTGTGAAAGCCCAGTTAGATGGTACCCTTAAACAGTTGCAAGACTTGGGACCACAATTGCAGGCAAATCTTCAAGCAATCGAAAACACCAACAAGGATCTAACCCAAAATATCAACGATCAATTGAAGCAGTATGCAGACCTTCAAAGACGCCTAGAAGAGATCTCAAAAGCGCAGGAAACAGTGACACAGGCTCAAACCAAGACCGATGCAGATTTGTCAGCTCTTGGTTCTGAATACACGTCATTATTGAGCTCGACAGAAGGCGTTAAGAGCTCATCTCGTAGCAATGTAGAAGCTGCTAACTCTACCAATGAAATCTTTAGTCAATTGAACAAAGAATTGGAAAAAGCCCAAGGCAATACAGAGAAATTGTCTAGCAATGCGGAAAGTTTGATGGGTGAATTCGACAAGGAATTGTCTGAAAACGGGAACTTCGTCGAAGCCTTCCGTAAGGTCTTCAACAATGCCTATGAAAACGGAGTGCCGAATGAAGTCTTGCTTGACTTCTTGTCAAATCCAGTTGCAGAGAAATCGTCTTCTGTGAAAGCGACCATCAACGTCTACCGTCCATTTATCTGGATCTTTATGTTGGAAGTCTTGAGCCTCTTTACAGCTTATCTCTTTGCGACTCAGCCAATCATCCGTAAGGTTAAGGATCGTTTCAAATTGGATCGCTTGCAAGAATCAGATCTCTTGTCTGTCGGTGTCCTTGTGGGACTTTCTCTCATCCTTGGACTGGTGATCGGAATGATTTCAAGTATTCAACTCTCTGTTGGTCGTGAATATGTACCTTCATGGGTATTCTTAGCGGTTCTAGCAAGCTTTGTCTTGGTACAACTGCAATACCTTCTCTTGAAACACTTCCGTGTGATTGGAATGGGACTGGCCTTCTTCATGTTGATCAGCTATGTCTACCTATCAAGTGCGATCGGAACGACCGCGACCTTGTCAGGCCTTCCAGCACTGGTGAAAAATGTTAACCTCCTTTCTATTTTAGAAGGACAGTTTGCGGGTTACTTTGATGGACAAACAGCCGGTATCGGCGTCTTCTTCGGATTGTTGGTCTTCTTCGGACTTTTGGCGGTTGCCAATATCTTCATTCCAAAGAAGTTTACTCAAACAAAGGAAATTGAATCAAGCTTATGAAAAAAATGATGTATCTTCTCTTTGTCTTTAGTCTCATTCCAGTAGTTGCTGTTTCTGCAGATGATTTTATTGATAATCGTCTGCAGGTCAACAACTCACGTCTTGAGACCGAGCAGGAAAAGACACTTGGGGGCCAATTGGATGCGACTGAGTCTCTTTTCAATGAGAAGGATCAGAAAAAATTAGCAGATGAAAAACGCAAGCAAGAGAAACAATTGACCGATTCTGACGGCCAGTTGTTTTCTGCTATAAAGGGAAAGAAAAAAACAGGGCCTGAAGCGGACCTGTTCCAGCCTGAAAATCAAAAATTATCTAAATTCGAGTCCAATGTGGAGGACAATTCGGCCAGCTTGTCGGATTTTATTCCAGCCTTGCAAATGCTGGCTTGGAGTGCCCTTCTCTTTGGGATTGCTGGCTATATTTCCTATCGAATCTATAGAAAAGAGGCCTAAATGGAGCAACATATCAATGTCACCTTCCGTATGAATGGTGCAAGCCATGATCTCCGAATCCCAACACGGATGGAGGTGCGACGCTTGATTCGGGAATTGGATCAGATCTTTGGGTCTGCCATGGAACCTAGAAGCAAGTATCAGTTGCGCGTGGTAAATAAAGGCATCTTGCTAGATGAAGGCAAGGTGGTACAGGAGTATCCGATCACGAGTGGTGATCTGATCGAGATTGAGGAGTGGTAAGGTGAAAGAAGAACAATTTACACTGGAAGAACAAGTCTTCCGTTTTGAAAAAGAAGAAACGAGCTGGCGGCTGGACCTCAAGCGTTCAGAAGTGGATAGCCAGGATTTACGCAATTTATGGATTTTGGATCTCCATCATCCCTTGTTTTTAGAGCAAAGCATGACAGCGGATCAAGACCAGATTCATCTGACCTATCAGACAGATGCGCTAGGATTGAGTGCTGAAGAAATTCAAGAATTACCGGTTTCAGACCGTCTGCGTCTAGCTATCAATGTCTTAGATTTGGCGCCAGCCTTGGAGCTTCCGGTGACCTTTATGTTGCATCCCATCAATTTGTTTGTGACCAAGGATGCGCAGGTCAAGATCGCTTACCGCGGGGTTCCGGGAATGATGGTGCCACGCAAATGGGATCAGGTTGAATTCTTGCGTCAGGCCAAGTGCTATGCGGTCACTCTTTTTGGGGACTGGGATTTCATGGAGCTCTATCAAGGCACGCTCGAATTAGAAGATCTACCAGATTTCTTGGTGGAAATCCGTGATGCCGCTAGCTTAGAAGAGATGAAAGCTCTCTTAGAGAAAGCCTACCAAGAACGCAAGGAAGAGGAAGAAAAGACCTTGACCTTGGTTTCAAGTCGTCAACACCGAATCTTTAAGTTGGCAACAGTGTGGCTTTCAGCTGTAGTGGCCCTTTTACTCTTGCCTTTGATCTATTTAGTCTTTTTCCAAGCACCCTTTAAAGAAAAGTTGCTTCAAGCGGATACAGCCTATCTCAAGGTAGACTACACCGGTGTGATCGATGAGTTGGAAGGAGTGGCTCCAAGCAGTCTTCCAACGACACAGAAATATGAGTTGGCGACGTCTTACTTGCAAGGCTTGAATTTCTCAGAGGACCAAAAGAAGGTCATCCTCAATAACGTCACGCTCAAGTCAGACAGCCTCTATCTCCACTACTGGATCTATATCGGTCGTCATGACTTTACCCAAGCGCTGGATACAGCCAAGCGGATCGACGATTCAGACTTGATTATCTATGCCCTTCGTAAAGAAATCAAGGCGACACGTGATAGCGAAAAACTCTCTGGTGAACAGCGCGAGAAGAAACTCTCTGAGCTTGAGGGTGAATACAAGAAATACTGGGATGCCCGCTCTAAACTCTTGGAAGCAGAGACAGATGAAACCAAATCTTCCACTAGCAGCTCAACAACAGCTTCATCTACAGAAGGCTCCTCAACAGAAAGTTCGTCTTCTACAACTGCAAGCTCGACTGAGTCTAGCGACCACAAGGAGTAGTCTATGAAAAAACGTATCATACTCTATAAAAAAGGTTTTCGCTATGAGCTAGCGCTAGAAGAGGGAAAAACAGCGACCGTATCGAATCAAGAAACAGCTCAGTTGACCCTGGCTTCGCAAGAAAACCCCCTTCATTTCCAATGGAGTCAAGGAGAAATCTTCTACCAGTATGGTGAAGACAAGGGTGTGCTTGAAAATAGCAAGATTCTTGGAGATGTGGTCTGCTACTTGGCGACAGGAGAAGTCCATACCTATGAACTGTTAGACAAGGAAGAAATTCTCGTAGCAGATGAAAAGGGTGCAGATGTGCGCTTGCACTATCCAGTGCGCTTTCTCCTTGTAAAAAAAGAGCAGACATGGACTTGCCAGCTCTTATCTGGAAAACTCTACCATAACCACAAACTCGTCAGTGAAGCGACTTTTCCACTGGCCTTTGGGGATGAACTGGCTATTGGAGATGTGACCTTTAAGCTCTATCCGGAAGAATTTGGCGTGGAAGGGACAGTCGAAGTGAGTCCTTATCTAGTGCCGCGTTTGCGTTCACGCTATGACTTTTACAAGGACTATCCAGAGTACCACCGGTCTCCGCGGATCATCTACCGGAGTTCGGAAGACAAGATCTTGATCAATCCTCCGGGAGCGGAGCCTCAAAAGCCAACGGATGAACTCTTGAAGTTGATCATGCCACCCCTCATCATGGTTGGGGTGACCCTCTTGATCACCATTTTCCAACCGCGGGGGCTCTACATCATCGCGACAGTATCCATGTCTGTGGTCAGTGTGATCTTTTCGGTCCAAGGATTCTTCAAGAATCGTAAGAAATACAAAGAAGACAAGAAAGAGCGCGTGGAGCTCTACCATCTCTATCTCAAGGACAAGGCCAAGGACTTGGAACAGCTATCTCGGAAGCAACGAGAAGGCATGTTTTACCATTTCCCAGCGATTGAAGACTTGACCAAGATGGTTAAACGCTATGACTCACGGATCTACGAAAAAACACCGCTTCATTTTGACTTTTTGGCCTATCGCTTGGGCTTGGGCAAGGTTCCAACCAGCTATGAGCTCAAATATGGTCAGGAAGAGCGCAGTGGGAAGAAAGATGCCTTGGAAGAAGAAGGCTATGCCCTTTTCCAAGCTCACCAAAAGATCGACAATCTTCCGATTGTAGCCAGCCTTAATCGTGGTCCCGTAGGGTATGTCGGCCCTCGTCCTATTGTGCTCGAGCAGTTACAACTCCTCGTTGCCCAATTAGCTGTCTTTCACTCTTACCATGATCTGACTATTATTCCGATCATTCCAGAAGAGGAAAAAGAAAGCTGGGATTGGATGCGCTGGTTGCCTCATGCGACTCTGCAAGACATGAATGTCCGTAGCTTTGTCTACAATCAGCGGACACGTGATCAGGTCTTGAACAGTCTCAACCAAATCCTCAAGCTTCGCAAGGCGCAAAAAGAGGAAGAAAAAGCCAATGACACCAAGATCTTCCACCCTCACTATGTGGTGCTCATCACCGATGAAACCTTGATTTTAGATCATGTCATCATGGAATTCTTCCGTGAGGATCCGACAGAGCTCGGCTGCTCTATCATCTATGTGGCAGACGTGCTCTCATCTCTTTCTGAAAATATCCAAACGGTTATCTCTATCAAGGACCGCAACCAAGGGCAATTGCTCTTGCAAGAAGGGGTTCTTCGCGAGCTCGACTTCCAATTGGATCACTTTCCTGAAGGCTATGATAAGGAAGCTATCTCGCGTGGCCTTGCCCCTCTGAAGCATATCCAACAGCTTAAGAGCTCAATTCCAGACTCGGTGACCTTCCTTGAAATGTACCAGGCGGAAACTTTCAATGACCTCAAGGTTTTGGGCCGTTGGGAGAGCCATGCTCCTTACCAAAGTTTGGCTGTACCGATCGGTCTGCGCGGGAAGGACGATTTGGTTTACCTCAATCTCCATGAAAAAGCTCATGGACCACATGGTTTGATCGCAGGGACAACTGGTTCTGGTAAGTCTGAAACCATTCAGTCTTATATCCTGAGCCTTGCCGTCAACTTCCACCCACACGATGTGGCTTTCCTCCTCATCGACTACAAGGGTGGGGGAATGGCCAACCTCTTCAAGGATCTGCCTCACTTGCTTGGGACCATCACCAACTTGGATGGTGCCCAGTCTATGCGGGCC
>OBXY01000111.1_pt1 | contig 22891 bp, 18 predicted proteins | sample 1476701 | NCBI WGS metagenome assembly OBXY01 (sample SAMEA2580187, study PRJEB22360) | human gut metagenome | biome: human gut; feature: human-associated habitat; material: faeces | place: Denmark | collected 2008/2010 | reverse complement strand
AAAAAGCTGAAGCTGAAAAAGCGGCAGCGGCAGCGGCAGCAGCTGAAGCAGCTTACCGTGCAAAACAAAAGGAACAACAAGCAGCTGTGAAAGCTTCTGCAAATACTTCCCTTCAAGCACAAGTTCAGGCAGCAGCACAAACACCTGCTGCAACCCCAGCGGCAGCACCTGCTGCAACACCAGCGGCAGCACAAACATCAGTAGCAGCTCAACCTGCTGTTCAAACTCAAGCAGCAGCAGCTCCAGTAGCAACTACTTCTCGTCCAACTTATAGTACATCTGCATCATCTTATCCAGTTGGTGAATGTACATGGGGTGCGAAGACATTGGCTCCATGGGCTGGCGATTACTGGGGCAACGGCGGTCAATGGGCTGCAAGTGCAGCGGCTGCTGGATTCCGTACAGGATCTCAACCACAAGTTGGTGCTATTGCATGTTGGAATGATGGTGGCTATGGACACGTAGCAGTCGTTACAGCCGTTCAATCTACAACAAGTATCCAAGTTTCTGAATCTAACTATAACGGTATCCGTAGTATTGGAAATTACCGTGGTTGGTTCAACCCAACAACAGCTCAAGGTACTGTAACTTATATCTATCCAAACTAAGAATTACCATGAAGCAGGACAGTTGTTCTGCTTCTTTTTTTTGAAAGAGTGTCAGTAGGGCCGGATTTTGTATTTTCCATAAATTAATATTTGAATATTTGCTTAAAAAGAGATAAAATGTTTACAGGAGAAATTTGTGCTGACTGTACAATATGGTTTTTAGATTTTACTGGAGGAAATCATGTCATTTTCTGATTTAATGCTCTTTGCTTTGTCGTCAAATCAAGAATTGGCTCAACGTGTGTCTCGCGAAATGGGACTACCGCTTGGAAAGTCAACGGTTCGTCAATTTTCTGATGGAGAAATTCAGGTTAATATTGAAGAATCAATCCGTGGGAAAGATGTTTATATTTTGCAATCCACTAGCTCACCGGTTAATGATAATCTTATGGAAATTTTGATTATGGTAGATGCGTTGAAACGGGCTAGTGCGCAATCTATTAATGTGGTGATGCCGTATTACGGCTATGCTCGTCAAGACCGGAAAGCTCGGGCTCGTGAACCAATCACTTCTAAGTTGGTAGCTAATATGCTTGAGGTTGCTGGAGTTGATCGTCTGTTGACAATTGATTTGCACGCTGCTCAAATTCAAGGTTTCTTTGATATTCCTGTTGACCACTTGATGGGTGCGCCTTTGATCGCAGACTATTTCGAACGTCGCGGCATGATTGGAAAAGACTATGTTGTTGTCAGTCCAGACCATGGTGGTGTGACTCGTGCTCGGAAATTAGCTGAATTTTTGAAGACACCGATTGCGATTATTGATAAACGCCGGAGTGTCGATAAGATGAATACGAGTGAAGTGATGAATATCATTGGGAGTGTTGAAGGTAAAACTTGTATCTTGATTGATGATATGATTGATACAGCTGGTACAATCTGTCATGCGGCGGATGCCCTTGCAGAAGCAGGTGCTGTTGAAGTTTATGCGAGCTGTACGCACCCAGTTTTATCGGGCCCAGCGATGGACAATATTCAAAAATCAGCCATTAAGAAGCTGGTTGTATTGGATACGATTTATCTACCAGAAGATCGATTGATTGATAAGATTGAGCAAATTTCGATTGCGAAACTCCTTGCAGAGGCCATTATTCGCATTCATGAAAATCGTCCTCTTTCACCTCTGTTTGAAATCGGAAATGCCAAAAAATGTTAACAATAAGGAGGCTGAAAAACAGCCTCTTTTGTATAGGAGGGAGTACAAATGGGAATCAGACAATGGTGGCAAGAGCTAAAAAAAGAAAAGAAGCGAAAAGAACTGGTCAAGTCAGCTCAAGAATTAGAAGCAAAGGCGGATCCTAGTTTGCCCAAGAAACGATTGCCTAAAAATGAAGTGGTAAAATAGGATTCGTTTAGAAATGTTACGCATTCGTACTTTCATCTTTCAAATAGGTCAAAACTTTAAATTTTTTTAAATTTTTAAAGAAAAAGTCTTGACATGGGAAGAATATCCTAGTATACTAGTCATAGTTACGAAGTAACGAATAATTTTTGAAAAGAAAAAAGGAGATAAAACAATGAAAAAAGTTTTATTATCATCAGTAGCAGCTCTTGCAGTATTTGCAGCTGCAGCACCAGTATTTGCAACAGGTCCAGATACATTTGGAGCCTACACACCAGATGGACGTCTTAAATCAGAAGTTAAAACACCAGCTGCTGAAACAGACAAAGGTGACAACAACCGTTTTGGCGGTACTTCTGAAGCTGTTATCTCTGGTAAAACAAATGGCCCAATCACTGTTAAAACAGCTGATACAAACAAACATGTTCGTGTAACTGTTCTTGATGGTGGTGGACGCCCAGTTCCAGGTGCAACTATTGACTTTATGTTGAATGGTTTTGCAATTGGTTCTGCTGTAACTGACCAAAGTGGTGATGCTGAAGCTCCACGTTTGTTCAACCAAGGTGAAGTTGTAGAATACCGTGTAGGTACTACTGCTACAGACTTTAAAGAACTTGTAACAGCTACTGGTTCAGTAACAGTTACTGCTGATATGTATACTAACGGTTCAGTAACACTTCCATACAAATTGGATGACCGTGCTGCTACAATCAACACTAACTCTAAAGAAGTAAAAGCTTCTGACAACAACCAAACTAAAGAAGAAGCTAAATCAGAAGCTCAAAAAACTGAAAACAAAGGTGGAGAAGCAGCTAAATCTGGTAAAGCAGATTCAAAACAAGCTGGTAAAGCTCTTCCAAAAACAAGCGCAGCTAAATAATTTGATTATTAATTAGCTCGTGAAATATCACTGGACCTTCGGGTTCAGTGTTATTTTTTAGAAAAAATCATCAAGAGGAGATTAATTGAATGAAAAGAGCTGGGGAAAAAAGTTCAACTAAATCGGGCCTTGTGATTGCTGCTCTTGTTGCAGTTGTTGTGCTTGTTGCTGGATTTATTTTCTTTAATCCTTTTGGAGGAAGTAAGTCATCTAGCACGGCTAAAAAGACAACTGGAACAAGTTCAACCAAGCAAGCAGCTAAATATGAACCAAGTCAAGAAGAAAAAGATTACTTAAAAAATCGTTTTGCTCAGTTAACTGCTGTTAACCCTGAAGCAATTGCTTATGTCTATGCACCGGGTACTGACTTGGATGAACCTGTTGTACAAACTACAGATAATGAAACTTATTTGAATAAGACGTTTGATGGTGGGAATGAGCCATACATGGGGACAGTCTTCATGGATATGGATAATAAGAAGGACTTCAGTGATCGTTTGACTTGGCTGTTTGGTCATGCTCGTGGTAGTAAGGTTGGAGATCACCGTATGTTTAACGATGTCAACTACTATGACAAACAAGAGTATTTGGACCAACATCCGTATGTTGTGATTGAGACACCAGAGCGGAAATATTACTATGAAGTAATGGGCTTGGTCATTGTCCCAGAGGATACTGCTTTCTACCGTACAAGCTTTACAGATGACAATGATTTTACGACACAATTGAAAAACATCTATGAGTCAGCTCGTACGAAGAATCCTAATATCAAGATCAAAGCATCTGATAAGTATTTAGTATTGTCAACTTGTCGTGAAGAGGATGAAACCATTCGTTCTAACCTCTACCTTCGTCGAATTCCTGATTCAGAAATGAAGGATTTTGTGGCAAAACATGCAGATCAATTGAAATACGTGGCAACACGTGGTCAACAATAATGTCTTGAAAGACTTAGCAATGCTAAGTCTTTTTTGTATGAAAGGATTGTTGAAATGTCCTTTGATGGTGAGCAAAACGCGGGGTTCTGGCTTGTTCTTTTGCGATGGGGTCCTATTTATAGTATAATGAATATAAGTGTTTTTGGAGGTGTTCTATGGATTTAACGAAACGTTTTAATAAAAATCTGAATCGGATTGAAGTTTCTTTGATTCGTCAGTTTGATCAATCAATTTCTTCCATTCCTGGTGTCTTGCGTTTGACGTTGGGAGAACCGGATTTTACAACTCCTGAACATGTAAAAGAAGCAGGAAAGTCTGCAATTGATGCAAATTTTAGTCATTACACTGGGATGAGTGGTTTACTGGCTTTGCGTGAGGCTGCGAGTCAGTTTGTGGCTGATAAATATGGTATTCACTACCGTCCTGAGGATGAGATATTGGTGACGATCGGTGCGACTGAAGCCCTATCTGCCACCTTGACAGCGATCTTAGAACCTGGAGATGTAGTGCTGCTCCCAGCGCCAGCTTATCCGGGTTATGAACCCATTGTGAATTTGGTTGGGGCGGAGATTGTCGAAATTGATACGACAGCAGATCGTTTTGTCTTGACTCCTGAAAAGTTGGAAAAGGCGATTCTAGAGCAGGGTGAAAAATTGAAGGCTGTTATTCTCAATTATCCAGCTAATCCAACGGGTGTCACTTATTCGCGCGAACAGATGGCAGAATTAGCTGCTGTCTTAAAAAAATATGAAGTCTTTGTGATTTGTGATGAAGTCTATTCAGAGCTGACTTATACTGGAGAAGCGCATGTCTCTATGGCCTCCTTTATTCCTGAGCAGACCATTGTTATTAATGGCTTGTCCAAATCTCATGCCATGACAGGCTGGCGGCTTGGCTTTATCTTTGCGCCTGCTGCATTGACGGCCCAACTCATCAAGAGCCATCAGTATTTGGTAACGGCTGCTGGAACCATGAACCAGTATGCTGCGATCGAAGCTTTGACGGAAGGTCGGGATGATGCGGAGCCAATGAAGAAGGAATATGTGAAGCGTCGGGATTATATTATCGAACAGATGTCCGCGCTTGGGTTTGAGATTATTAAGCCAGATGGAGCTTTTTATATTTTTGCTAAAATCCCAGCTGGTTATAATCAAGACTCCTTTGCTTTCTTGCAGGATTTTGCGCGTGAAAAAGCAGTTGCTTTTATTCCTGGTGCTGCTTTTGGTCAATATGGTGAAGGCTATGTGCGTTTGTCGTATGCAGCCAGCATGGAGGTTATCAAGGAAGCAATGAAACGCTTGAAGGAGTATATGGAAGAACATGCTGGAGTCAATTGAGACCCGGGGAATTGTCCTGTATAATCGGGAGTTTCGTGAAGATGACAAGCTGGTCAAAATTTTCACGGAGAAGTCAGGGAAGCGGATGTTTTTTGTGAAACATGCGGGAAAATCACGGTTGAATCCCATGTTGCAACCATTGGTAACGGCAGATATGTTGTTGAAAATCAATGATGATGGGTTGAGTTATATTGATGATTTTCAAGATGTACAGGTTTATAAGAAAATCAATGCAGATCTTTTTGCCCTTTCTTATGCGACCTATGTTCTGGCGCTTGCAGATGCAAGTATTCAGGATAATCAGGTGGATCCGGCCCTGTTTGCTTTTTTGGAAAAGACCTTGTCTTTGATGGAAGAGGGACTGGATTATGAGGTTTTAACCAATATTTTTGAGATTCAGATTCTATCACGATTTGGAGTTGTCTTGAATCTGCATGAATGCTGTTTCTGTCATCGGGTTGGACTTCCTTTTGATTACTCTTTTCGGTATAGTGGGGTGCTTTGTCCGGATCACTATGATCAGGATGAGAGACGCGCTCACTGGCATCCGAATGTTCTCTATTTATTGGATCAGTTTCAAGCAGTACGATTCAGTGAGTTAGAGACGATTTCCCTACAAGCGGAGATGAAAGCAGCTCTGCGTCAGGCAATTGATCAGTTGTATGAGGAGTATGTAGGGATCCATTTAAAAGCTAAAAAGTTTATCGATTCCTTGAGTGATTGGGGAGCGATTATGAAAGATTCATCTGGAGGTGAAACATGAAAAAAATTGCAGTAGATGCAATGGGGGGCGATAATGCACCTCAAGCCTTGGTAGAAGGCGTGAATCAAGCCATTCGTGATTTTGATGATATTGAGATTGTCTTGTATGGCGATGAGGCAAAAATCAAAGACTATTTAACCGCAACAGAACGTGTATCGATTGTGCATACGGAAGAAAAAATCGATTCAGATGATGAGCCAACACGGGCTATTCGTCGGAAGAAACAGGCTTCGATGGTCTTAGCTGCCAAGGATGTGAAGGTTGGTGAGGTCGATGCCATGCTATCTGCGGGGAATACAGGTGCGCTATTGGCGGCTGGTTTCTTTATCGTTGGCCGCATCAAAGGGGTGGAACGCCCTGGCTTGATGTCGACACTTCCAACGGTTGATGGTCGTGGCTATGATATGCTAGACTTAGGGGCCAATGCGGAAAATACACCAGAGCACTTGCATCAGTATGCTGTGATGGGGTCTTACTATGCTGAAAATGTTCGTGGGATTCAAAAACCGCGCGTGGGTCTATTGAACAATGGGACAGAAGCTAGTAAGGGAGATCCTTTGCGCAAGGAAACTTACCAATTGTTATCTGAAGATGAGTCGATTCATTTTGTTGGAAACGTGGAAGCGCGTGACTTGATGGATGGCGTTGCTGATGTCGTTGTGGCGGATGGTTTCACGGGAAACGCTGTCTTGAAAACCATGGAAGGAACAGCTTTTGGGATCTTGAAGCAATTGAAACAAGCAATTGCCACAGGAAACTGGAAGGCGAAATTGGGAGCTTTTCTGCTCAAGGACCGTTTGAAATCATTGAAGCAAACCTTGGATTTCTCAGATGTTGGAGGAGCGGTCTTGTTTGGTCTTCAAGCACCTGTTGTTAAAACGCATGGTTCGAGTGATGCCAAAGCTGTCTATAGCACGATTCGTCAGATTCGGACCATGTTAGAGACAGATGTTGTTGGAAAATCAGTGAAGGAATTATCGAAGGAAGGGTAATGTATGAGTAAACAAAACGAAATTTTAGCTACAATTGAGGAATTTCTCAAAGATCGCAAGGGTTCAGACTTTCAAGTATCTTTGGAATCTGACTTACGTAAGGATTTACAGGCGGATTCTGTTGAATTGATGGAATTTATTATCAATCTTGAGGATGAATACCAAATTGAGATTCCGGACAAGGCTATTGATGAATTTAACACAGTAGGGGATGTTGTCGACTATATCGAAAAACGAACTGCTGGTCACTAATGAAAAAGAGATCGTTCAGAGATTATTCTGGATGATCTCTTTTTCTGTCCTTTTTATTCGGATTCTGCTTATATTGTACGGAATTTTATTGAAAATACACTTTGTATGTGATAGAATGAAGGTGATAAAATACGAAAGGCGAACAAAGTCATGACCAATCAACTGATTTATACTGGAAAAGCTAAGGATATCTATACTACTGAGGACGAAAATGTGATTAAGTCGGTCTATAAGGACCAGGCAACCATGCTAAATGGGGCTCGTAAGGAGACGATTAAGGGAAAAGGTGTGCTAAATAATCAGATTTCGTCTCTTATTTTTGAAAAATTGAATGCTGCGGGAGTAGCTACTCACTTTATCGAACGTATTTCTGATACTGAACAACTAAACAAGAAAGTGAAAATTATTCCTTTGGAGGTTGTTCTTCGTAACGTGACTGCGGGTTCTTTCTCAAAACGTTTTGGCGTTGAAGAAGGTTTGGACTTAAAAACTCCAATCGTTGAATTTTACTATAAGAACGATGATTTGGATGACCCATTCATCAATGACGAGCATGTGAAGTTTTTGGATATTGCTAACGACGAACAAATTGCCTATATCAAGGAAGAAACGCGTCGTATCAATAAATTGCTGAAAGATTGGTTTGCACAAATTGGTCTTCGTTTGATTGACTTCAAATTGGAATTCGGTTTTGATAAGGATGGCAAGATCATCTTGGCGGATGAATTCTCTCCAGATAACTGCCGCCTTTGGGATGCTGAAGGGCACCATATGGACAAGGATGTTTTCCGTAGAGATTTGGGCAGTTTAACGGATGTATATCAGGTTGTATTGGAAAAATTGCAAGGTTTGAAGTGATCTTTTTGAAATAGAAAACCTTCGTCTTCGATAACATGTTTGAATAGAAATAAAGGAAATAAAATGGATAAACGTATTTTCGTTGAGAAAAAAGCTGATTTTCGTGTGAAATCGGACTCTTTAGTAAAAGAATTACAGCATAATCTTCAATTGAAAACGTTGAATGATCTTCGGATTGTTCAGGTTTACGATGTCTTTGGTTTGGCAGAGGATTTGTTTGCGCGTGCGGAAAAACATATCTTCTCTGAGCAAGTGACCGATACCGTTTTGGATGAAGCTGTGGTTCAGGCTGATCTTGAGAACTATGCTTTCTTTGCGATCGAAAGCTTGCCTGGTCAATTTGATCAACGTGCGGCATCTTCACAAGAAGCTTTACTTTTGCTTGGTAGTTCAAATGATGTAACAGTGAATACGGCACAACTTTACTTGGTTAACAAGAATATTGATGCGAATGAGTTGGAAGCTGTCAAAAACTACCTTTTGAATCCAGTGGATTCTCGTTTCAAAGATATCACTGTTGGCATTGCGAAACAGGATTTCTCTGAGTCTGATAAGACCATTCCAAGCTTGGACTTCTTTGAAACTTATACGGCAGAAGATTTTGCACAGTATAAGGCTGAGCAAGGATTGGCAATGGAAGTGGATGACCTTCTCTTCATTCAAGATTACTTCAAATCCATTGGACGTGTGCCAACTGAGACTGAGTTGAAGGTGTTGGATACCTACTGGTCTGACCACTGCCGTCACACAACTTTCGAAACTGAGTTGAAAAACATCGACTTCTCAGCTTCTAAATTTGAAAAACAATTGCAAGCGACATATGACAAGTATATTGCCATGCGTGATGAGTTGGGGCGTACCGAAAAACCTCAAACCTTGATGGATATGGCGACTATTTTTGGCCGTTATGAGCGTGCTAATGGTCGTTTGGATGACATGGAAGTGTCTGATGAAATCAATGCCTGCTCAGTTGAAATTGAAGTGGATGTCAATGGTGTCAAAGAACCATGGCTTCTTATGTTCAAGAATGAAACGCACAACCACCCAACGGAAATCGAACCATTTGGTGGAGCGGCTACTTGTATCGGTGGTGCCATTCGTGACCCATTGTCAGGTCGTTCCTACGTTTACCAAGCCATGCGTATCTCAGGTGCTGGTGATATCACGGCTCCAATTTCAGAAACTCGCGCTGGTAAATTGCCACAACAAGTGATTTCTAAAACAGCGGCTCACGGTTATTCTTCATATGGTAACCAAATTGGTTTGGCGACAACTTATGTTCGTGAATACTTCCACCCAGGTTTCGTTGCTAAGCGTATGGAGCTAGGTGCAGTTGTCGGTGCGGCTCCTAAGGAAAATGTGGTTCGTGAAAAACCTGAAGCAGGTGATGTCGTGATTCTTCTCGGTGGGAAAACTGGACGTGACGGTGTCGGTGGTGCGACAGGTTCTTCTAAAGTTCAAACGGTTGAATCTGTTGAAACAGCTGGTGCTGAAGTTCAAAAAGGGAATGCCATCGAAGAACGTAAGATTCAACGTCTTTTCCGTAATGGGGAAGTGACCCGTCTGATCAAGAAATCAAATGACTTTGGTGCCGGTGGTGTCTGTGTGGCGATCGGTGAATTGGCAGATGGTCTTGAAATTGATCTAGACAAAGTGCCATTGAAATACCAAGGTTTGAACGGTACAGAAATTGCTATCTCAGAATCTCAAGAACGGATGGCTGTAGTGGTTCGTCCAGAAGATGTAGATGCCTTCGTCGCAGCATGTAACAAAGAAAATATTGATGCTGTTGTCGTTGCAACAGTAACTGAAAAACCAAATCTTGTCATGCACTGGAATGGTGAAACCATCGTTGATTTGGAACGTCGTTTCCTTGATACAAACGGTGTACGTGTGGTTGTAGATGCTAAGGTGGTTGACAAGGATGTCAAGCTTCCAGAAGAACGTAAAACATCTGCTGAAACACTTGAAGCGGATACTCTTGAAGTCTTGGCTGATCTGAACCATGCCAGTCAAAAAGGGTTACAAACCATCTTTGATAGCTCAGTTGGTCGTTCAACAGTCAATCACCCACTTGGTGGTCGCTACCAAATCACACCAACGGAAGCTTCTGTACAGAAATTGCCAGTCCAACATGGTGTAACTCATACTGCATCAGTAATGGCACAAGGATTCAACCCTTATGTAGCAGAATGGTCTCCATATCATGGTGCTGCTTATGCGGTCATCGAAGCAACAGCTCGTTTAGTAGCTGCTGGTGCAAACTGGTCTAAGGCTCGTTTCTCTTACCAAGAATATTTCGAGCGTATGGATAAACAAGCAGAGCGTTTTGGTCAACCAGTAGCTGCTCTTCTTGGATCCATCGAAGCTCAGATTCAACTTGGTTTGCCATCTATCGGTGGGAAGGACTCTATGTCTGGTACCTTTGAAGAATTAACAGTACCACCAACCTTGGTTGCTTTTGGGGTGACAACAGCAGATAGTCGTAAAGTTCTTTCTCCAGAATTTAAAACTGCTGGTGAAAATATTTACTATATTCCAGGTCAAGCTTTAGCACAAGAAATCGACTTCGATCTCATCAAGTCTAACTTTGCTCAATTTGAAGCCATCCAAGCTAATCATAAAGTCACATCTGCATCAGCTGTCAAATATGGAGGTGTCCTTGAAGCTCTTGCACTTGCAACATTTGGGAACCATATTGGTGCTAACGTCGAATTAGCTGACCTTGACACTAGCTTGACAGCTCAATTGGGTGGATTCATCTTCACATCGCCTGAAGAAATTGCAGGTGTTGCCAAAATTGGAGAAACAGTAGCTGACTTTACACTTACTGTCAATGGTGTAACGCTTGATGGACACAAACTTGACAGTGCCTTCCAAGGTAAATTGGAAGAGGTTTACCCAACGGAATTTGCACAGGCAACTGAGTTGGAAGAAGTACCTGCTGTAGCATCAGATGCTGTGATCAAAGCTAAAGAAACAGTTGATACACCAGTGGTTTACATCCCAGTATTCCCAGGTACTAACTCTGAGTACGATTCAGCTAAGGCCTTTGAAAAAGAAGGTGCAAAAGTCAACTTGGTACCATTTGTCACACTGAATGAAGAAGCGATTGTCAAGTCTGTTGACACCATGGTTGACAACATTGAAAAAGCCAACATTATCTTCTTTGCAGGTGGTTTCTCAGCAGCCGATGAACCAGATGGATCAGCTAAATTTATCGTGAACATCTTGCTCAATGAAAAAGTACGTGCAGCTATCGATCACTTCATCGAACGTGGTGGTTTGATCATCGGTATCTGTAATGGATTCCAAGCTCTTGTTAAATCAGGTCTTCTTCCATATGGTAACTTTGAAGATGCAAGCAGCACGAGTCCAACCCTCTTCTACAATGATGCCAACCAACACGTGGCTAAGATGGTGGAAACACGGATTGCCAACACCAACTCACCATGGCTTGCCGGAGTAAAAGTTGGTGACATCCATGCCATCCCAGTATCACACGGTGAAGGTAAATTTGTCGTGACAGCTGAGGAATTTGCAGAGCTTCGTGACAATGGTCAAATCTTTACCCAATATGTTGACTTCGAAGGTAAACCAAGCATGGATTCTAAATACAATCCTAACGGATCTGTTAATGCTATTGAAGGTATCACAAGTAAGAACGGTCAAATCATCGGGAAGATGGGACACTCAGAACGTTTCGAAGACGGACTCTTCCAAAATATTCCAGGAAATAAAGATCAACATCTCTTTGCATCAGCAGTTCAATACTTTACTGGAAAATAAAAGGTATACAAAATGACATACGAAGTTAAATCTCTTAATGAAGAATGTGGTATTTTTGGGATCTGGGGACACCCAGATGCTGCAAAACTGACTTATTTCGGATTACACAGTCTTCAACACCGTGGTCAAGAAGGGGCAGGGATCCTTTCAAATGATGCGGGTCAACTAAAACGGTATCGTGACACGGGGCTTCTCTCAGAAGTATTTCGAAATCCTGCTAACTTGGATAAGTTGACGGGGACGGGAGCGATTGGCCATGTTCGCTATGCGACAGCTGGGGAAGCTTCGGTGGATAACATCCAGCCCTTCCTCTTTCGCTTTCATGATACCCAGTTTGGACTGGCTCACAACGGGAATTTGACCAATGCCAAGTCCCTCAAACGGGAGTTGGAAAATAACGGGGCGATCTTTAGCTCAACTTCTGACTCAGAAATTTTGGCCCACTTGATTCGTCGGAGCCACAACCCTTCTTTCATGGGTAAGGTGAAAGAAGCCCTGAATACGGTGAAAGGTGGATTTGCTTACCTTCTCATGCTGGAAGATAAGCTGATTGCGGCCTTGGATCCAAATGGTTTCCGTCCTCTTTCGATTGGGAAAATGGCCAATGGCGCTATCGTAGTTTCCTCTGAAACCTGTGCCTTTGAAGTGGTTGGTGCTGAGTGGATCCGCGATGTGAATCCGGGTGAAGTCGTGATCATCGATGATAACGGCATCACTTACGATAACTATACAACGGACACCCAATTGGCTGTTTGCTCAATGGAGTATATCTACTTTGCCCGCCCAGACTCCAATATCCAAGGGGTCAATGTCCATACAGCCCGTAAACGTATGGGGGCTCAATTGGCACGTGAATTCAAACATGAAGCAGATATTGTGGTCGGTGTACCTAATTCATCACTTAGCGCAGCCATGGGATTTGCGGAAGAATCTGGCCTACCAAATGAAATGGGCTTGATTAAAAACCAATATACCCAACGGACCTTTATTCAACCAACACAAGAACTACGAGAGCAAGGGGTTCGGATGAAGCTCTCTGCCGTATCCGGTGTCGTGAAAGGCAAACGGGTTGTCATGATCGATGATTCTATCGTACGTGGGACAACATCACGTCGAATTGTGAAGTTATTGAAAGAAGCAGGAGCTACAGAGGTCCACGTAGCAATCGGTAGCCCAGCCCTTGCCTACCCATGTTTCTACGGGATCGATATTCAAACACGTAAGGAATTGATTGCTGCCAATCACACAGTAGAGGAAACACGCGATATCATTGGTGCAGATAGCTTGACGTATTTGTCAATCGATGGCTTGATTGATTCTATTGGAATTGATACAGATGCTCCAAATGGCGGTCTTTGTGTGGCTTACTTTGATGGAAAATATCCAACGCCTTTGTATGACTACGAAGAACGCTATGTGGAAAGTTTGAAAGAACATACTTCTTTCTATTAAGAGCAGTGCAAAAGAAAAGGAATGAAACAAATGACAAATAAAAATGCGTATGCACAGTCTGGTGTGGATGTTGAAGCAGGTTATGAAGTTGTTGAACGGATCAAAAAACACGTTGCTCGTACGGAACGTGCGGGTGTCATGGGAGCTCTTGGTGGTTTTGGTGGCATGTTTGACCTTTCAAAAACAGGTGTCAAAGAGCCCGTTTTGATCTCAGGTACAGATGGTGTCGGTACTAAGCTGATGCTTGCCATCAAGTACGACAAACACGATACCATCGGTCAAGATTGTGTCGCTATGTGTGTTAACGATATCATCGCTGCAGGTGCGGAGCCCCTTTACTTCCTTGACTATATCGCAACTGGTAAAAATGAACCTGCTAAATTAGAGCAAGTCGTTGCTGGTGTTGCAGAAGGTTGTGTGCAGGCTGGTGCAGCCCTTATCGGTGGGGAAACAGCTGAAATGCCTGGCATGTATGGTGAAGATGACTATGATTTGGCTGGGTTTGCTGTCGGTGTTGCAGAAAAATCTCAAATCATCGACGGTTCAAAAGTAGCTAAAGGGGATGTGATTCTTGGACTTGCTTCAAGCGGAATCCACTCAAATGGTTACTCACTTGTTCGTCGTGTCTTTGCAGATTACACAGGTGAAGAAGTTCTCCCAGAATTGGAAGGGAAGAAACTTAAAGACGTTCTTTTGGAACCAACTCGTATCTACGTCAAAGCAGCTTTGCCACTCATCAAAGAAGAATTGGTGAATGGGATTGCTCACATCACAGGTGGTGGTTTCATCGAAAATGTACCACGTATGTTCTCAGATGACTTGGCTGCTGAAATTGATGAAAGCAAAGTGCCAGTTCTTCCAATTTTCAAAGCCCTTGAAAAATATGGCCAAATCAAACATGAAGAAATGTTTGAAATCTTCAACATGGGAATTGGTCTCATGCTTGCAGTGAAACCAGAAAATGTGGAACGTGTCAAAGAACTTCTTGACGAACCTGTTTATGAAATTGGTCGGATTGTGAAGAAAGATGGCGCAAGTGTGGTGATTAAATAATGGTGATATCACCATTTTATACGGAGAAATTGTAGAAAGGAGTGTTTAGTTAGCTAGCCTAACTGAACACGGGACTCATTTTCTAGGAAAAAAGAGAAATCATTTTGTGTGCAAGCACCCAGCAATGATTTCCTATTTTTCTACGAAACTGTTCGGCTAGCCGAAACGTCCCTTTGTATCGAATATGAAAATTGCTGTTTTTGCCTCTGGCAACGGCTCAAACTTTCAGGTGATTGCGGAACAATTTCCAGTAGAATTTGTCTTTTCCGATCACCGGGATGCCTATGTCTTAGAACGTGCCAAAAACCTTGGCGTGGTGAGTCATGCCTTTGAACTCAAGGAATTTGACAATAAAGCAGCTTATGAAGAAGCTATTGTCAAACTTTTGGATGAGCACCAGATTGACCTAGTTTGTTTGGCCGGCTATATGAAAATCGTCAGTCCAACCTTGCTAGCAGCTTATGAAGGCCGTATCATCAATATTCACCCGGCTTATCTCCCTGAATTCCCTGGTGCTCATGGTATTGAGGATGCTTGGAATGCAGGCGTTGCTGAGAGCGGTGTGACCATTCACTGGGTGGATTCTGGCGTTGATACTGGTAAGGTTATCAAACAAGTCCGTGTGCCACGTCTTGAAGGTGATACCCTTGATACTTTCGAAACTCGCATCCACGAAACAGAGTACAAGCTCTATCCAGAAGTCTTGGAACGTTTGGGAGTAGCACGAAAATAAGGAAGCCATTGATCGGAAAGAACATTTTCGACTGTAGCAGATAAAGAACTTTTTAAAAAAGGAAAAGAAAGAAAAAATGACTAAACGCGCACTAATTAGTGTTTCAGACAAAGCGGGCATTGTTGAATTTGCCCAAGAACTCAAAAAACTCGGTTGGGACATCATCTCGACAGGTGGGACTAAAGTTGCCCTTGACAATGCTGGTGTTGATACCATTGCTATCGACGATGTGACTGGTTTCCCAGAAATGATGGACGGTCGTGTGAAGACTCTCCACCCAAATATCCACGGTGGTCTCCTTGCTCGTCGTGACCTCGATAGCCACCTTCAAGCGGCCAAAGACAATAATATCGAATTGATTGACCTTGTTGTGGTCAACCTTTACCCATTCAAGGAAACCATCCTTAAACCAGACGTGACTTACGCGGATGCGGTTGAAAATATCGATATTGGTGGGCCATCTATGCTTCGTTCAGCAGCTAAAAACCACGCTAGCGTAACAGTTGTGGTAGATCCGGCTGACTATGCTGTTGTGCTTGACGAATTGGCAGCAAACGGCGAAACAAGTTACGAAACTCGTCAACGGTTGGCAGCGAAAGTCTTCCGTCATACAGCAGCCTATGATGCTTTGATTGCAGAATACTTCACTGCTCAAGTGGGTGAAGAAAAACCTGAAAAACTCACATTGACTTATGACCTTAAGCAACTAATGCGTTATGGTGAAAACCCTCAACAAGACGCAGACTTCTACCAAAAAGCTTTGCCAACGGATTACTCCATCGCTTCAGCGAAACAGTTGAACGGGAAAGAATTGTCCTTCAACAATATCCGTGACGCTGATGCGGCTATCCGGATCATCCGTGATTTCAAAGACCGTCCAACCGTTGTGGCTCTTAAACACATGAACCCATGTGGCATTGGTCAAGCTGACGATATCGAAACTGCGTGGGACTACGCTTATGAGTCTGACCCAGTATCGATTTTCGGTGGAATCGTGGTTCTCAACCGTGAGGTAGATGCTGCGACAGCTCAAAAAATGCACGGTGTCTTCCTTGAAATCATCATTGCGCCAAGCTATACAGACGAAGCGCTTGAAATCTTGACTACCAAGAAGAAAAACTTGCGGATTCTTGAGCTACCATTTGACGCTCAAGATGATAGTGAAGTGGAAGCAGAATACACTGGTGTTGTTGGCGGTCTCCTCGTTCAAAACCAAGACGTGGTGAAAGAAAGTCCAGCTGACTGGCAAGTGGTGACGAAACGCCAACCAACTGAGACAGAAGCGACAGCTCTTGAGTTTGCTTGGAAAGCTATCAAGTATGTGAAATCAAATGGTATTATCGTGACCAACGACCACATGACACTTGGTGTTGGCCCAGGTCAAACCAACCGTGTGGCTTCAGTCCGCATCGCTATTGATCAAGCTAAAGACCGTCTTGACGGCGCTGTTCTTGCCTCCGATGCCTTTTTCCCATTTGCGGATAATGTGGAAGAAATCGCTAAAGCAGGGATTAAAGCGATCATCCAGCCAGGTGGATCAGTTCGTGACCAAGAGTCAATCGAAGCGGCTGATAAATACGGCTTGACCATGATCTTTACAGGAGTCAGACATTTTAGACATTAATCAAAAAGGCTGGGCAAAAAATGTCCAGCCTTTGATGTTTGATAGGAATAACTGCAAGACGCAGTGGTTGATTGGTATCTTTTTTCGCTTTTTAAGCTCCAAAGATAACCTAATGAAGGAAACAAAGTTTCCTTTATCCACAACCTTCAACAGTCTCCCAGACTGTTGAAGCTGTGCGGGGTGGGAAGATTGAAAAGGTTTGGGGAACCTTTTCAACCTTTTTTAAATAGTCTGAGTTCTTTCCCACTCCCTTTCTGCTGGTTATGAAGACCTTAATCTGGGTAGATGTAGGTGACGGTTCCCCAGATGGGGTTGGTTGGATCGAACCAACCACGGAAGTTGTCGATATAGCGATGGCCGTTGTAGTTAGCCTCTTGGATCTGAATTTTTTGGTCATGTTCGACGTCTGTAACCAAGGCAACATGGCCATATCCCCCATTGTCCCAACAGGCGATGGCACCGACCTCTGGAGTGTCTCCTGTCCGGAATCCCGCAGCGCGTGCACTAGTTGCCCACATGCCACCGTTTCCCCACCAGTTATGGGCCCAAGGGGCTAATTCTTTGGCTCCCCAGGTACATTCACCAATGGGATAGGTGTTCCCTGGATGTGTCGCGAGTGGCGTGAGCTTTGGCTTTGCCTTTTCCACTTGAAAGGTAGTGGGGAATAGTCCTTTTAGTTGTCCTTGGCTTTTCTGATAGACATGTAGGTGAAATAGCCCATTTCCCTTGTGTTTTTGAGCTTGAAAGCGCAGTTGGAAATGTCCAGGTGCGACCTTCTTTGCGGGATACCAGACCAGATCATCCTGCCCATTTTCTTCAGACCAGATGGGGAAGACAATCTCGTCAACGTCTTCGAACAACTTTAGGTCTACCTCAAATTCTTGTTGGGAGATGGGTGTGATCGTAATCTTTGGCTGGGAGGAAGCCAGGTCTTTTTGCTGGACGCTGGTCGTGAGAGGGTAAAGACCGGTTAGCTGTTCATTTGCCTCCACTCCATAGACATGGACATGATAAAGTCCGGCTTGATCAGAATGGTTGGTCAATGGCACTTGTAGGTCAAATCCCTTGTCACTGCGTTCCACAGGATACCAAATCAGGTCATCTTGGCCATTTTGGTCAGACCAGACGGGAACTTGGATATTTTGATACTTATCCGGGACGTTTCCAAGATGAATCACCAGCTGCCCTTTTTCGGCATAGATAGCATTGGTCGCTTGATCTGCATGGGCAATAGAGGCTTGCATCCCCCATGTCGCACAAGTCAGTACGACAAATTTTTTGATTGTTTGCATAATACTCCTTTTCGTCAATTAGTAGGTCTCACCTATACTATTCGGAAAAAAATGAGAAATAGGAGAAAATAGCAAAAAATGTTTGGATTCTACTGAAAATAGGAGACTTTTGCTGAAATCATTAGAATAAAACGAACGATTATGATATAATTTAATAAAATAATTCGCAAAAGAGGTTCGAGATGAAACTTTTGGTTGTTGGATCTGGCGGTCGTGAGCATGCGATTGCTAAGAAATTGTTGGAGTCTACAGATGTTGAGCAGGTTTTTGTGGCTCCTGGTAATGACGGGATGCGATTAGATGGTCTGGATTTGGTCAATATCGGAATTTCCGAACATTCTAAGCTGATTGACTTCGCAAAAGTCAATGATATTGCTTGGACCTTTATCGGTCCAGATGATGCCCTTGCGGCTGGAATCGTGGATGATTTCAATGCAGCTGGTCTCAAGGCTTTTGGTCCGACCAAGGTTGCGGCTGAGCTGGAGTGGTCCAAGGATTTTGCTAAGGAAATCATGGTCAAGTACGACGTTCCGACAGCAGCCTATGGCACATTTTCAGATTTCGAAGAAGCCAAGGCCTACATCGAAGAAAAAGGTGCTCCAATCGTCGTCAAGGCAGACGGCTTGGCCCTTGGGAAAGGTGTCGTCGTTGCGGAGACAGTTGAGCAAGCAGTTGAAGCCGCTCACGAGATGCTTTTAGACAATAAATTCGGTGATTCAGGTGCGCGTGTGGTCATCGAGGAATTTCTTGACGGGGAAGAGTTTTCTCTCTTTGCCTTTGTCAATGGAGATAAATTCTACATTATGCCAACGGCTCAGGACCACAAACGTGCCTATGATGGCGACAAGGGTCCCAACACTGGTGGGATGGGTGCCTATGCGCCGGTTCCTCACTTGCCACAGAGCATGGTTGACACAGCGGTTGACACCATTGTCAAGCCGGTTCTTGAAGGTATGATTAAAGAAGGCCGTCCCTACCTTGGTGTCCTTTACGCGGGTCTTATCTTGACAGCTGATGGACCGAAAGTCATCGAGTTCAACTCACGCTTTGGAGACCCTGAAACACAAATCATCTTGCCTCGTTTGACATCTGACTTTGCACAAAACATCACTGACATTTTGGATGGCAAAGAGCCAGCTATCACTTGGACGGACAAGGGTGTGACACTGGGCGTGGTTGTAGCATCAAACGGTTACCCACTCGCTTATGAGAAGGGTGTCAAGCTTCCAGCCAAGACAGAGGGCGACATCATCACTTACTATGCTGGTGCCAAATTCGCTGAAAATGGTCAAGACCTTCTCTCAAACGGCGGACGCGTCTACATGCTGGTTACCACAGCAGACACCGTCAAAGACGGCCAAAACATCATCTACAACCAACTCGACAAACAAAACACAGAAGGCCTCTTCTATCGTACGGATATCGGTAGCAAGGCTAACAAATAAAACTCTTTGAAAACCTTCGATTGCCTGTGTTAAAGCTCCTTGCTGAACGTTAGTTCTATCTTCGTCGCTTTGCCTTGTCACTCTGTGGTTTTCTTCGAGTTTTTGAATATTAGTGCTATATTAGGCGACGAAGTCGCCAAACACGATAATGGTCGCCGTGGTGAAAAGACCAGAACAGCATCTGTTCTGGTCGGGGGAAACTTTGAGACCTTAGGCTCAAAGTTTAGGAATGAAACCGAAGGTTTGCTTCCGTCCCCACCACCTAAGACCATTATCAAAAAAAGAAAAAGGAAAAATTATGACTAAACCAGTAATTTCCATCATCATGGGCTCAAAATCTGACTGGGCAACCATGCAAAAAGCTGCTGAAGTCCTCGATAACTTCGGTGTCGCTTACGAAAAGAAAGTTGTTTCCGCACATCGGACGCCGGACCTCATGTTCAAACATGCCGAAGAAGCACGTAGCCGTGGCATCAAGGTCATCATCGCAGGTGCGGGTGGCGCTGCTCACTTGCCAGGTATGGTTGCTGCTAAAACAACTCTTCCAGTCATCGGGGTACCTGTCAAGTCTCGTGCCCTTAGCGGTGTGGATTCGCTCTATTCCATCGTTCAGATGCCAGGTGGGGTGCCTGTCGCAACCATGGCGATCGGTGAAGCAGGTGCGACCAACGCTGCCCTCTTTGCCCTCCGTCTTCTTTCAGTAGAGGACCAGGCTATTGCGACAGCGTTAGCGGATTTCGCAGAAGAACAAGGAAAAATCGCAGAGGAGTCTACAAATGAGCTCAACTAAAACCATTGGGATCATCGGTGGTGGCCAGCTCGGTCAGATGATGGCAATCTCAGCTATCTACATGGGCCACAAGGTTATCGCCTTGGATCCAGCAGCGGATTGCCCAGCCTCTCGTGTGGCGGAAATCATCGTGGCCCCTTACGACGACGTAGACGCCCTTCGTCAGTTGGCTGATCGCTGTGATGTTCTCACTTATGAATTTGAAAATGTGGATGCTGACGGTTTGGATGCTGTTATCAAAGATGGTCAGCTTCCTCAAGGGACAGACCTACTCCGCATCTCTCAAAATCGAATCTTTGAGAAGGACTTTCTTTCTAACAAGGCCCAAGTCACTGTAGCACCATACAAGGTCGTGACCTCAAGCCAGGATTTGGCAGATATCGACCTGTCGAAAAACTATGTCCTCAAGACGGCGACCGGTGGTTATGATGGCCATGGTCAAAAGGTTATTCGTTCAGAAGCAGATTTGGAAGAAGCCTATGCGTTAGCTGATTCAGCAGACTGCGTTTTAGAAGAGTTTGTCAACTTCGACCTTGAAATTTCTGTCATCGTATCTGGAAATGGCAAGGACGTGACGGTTTTCCCCGTTCAGGAAAATATCCACCGCAACAACATTCTTTCAAAAACCATTGTACCCGCTCGCATTTCAGAAAGTCTAGCTGAAAAAGCCAAGGCCATGGCAGTGCGAATCGCTGAACAACTCAACCTTTCTGGAACTCTTTGTGTGGAGATGTTTGCGACAGCTGATGACATCATTGTCAACGAAATCGCCCCACGTCCTCACAATTCAGGACACTACTCAATCGAAGCCTGCGACTTCTCTCAGTTTGACACTCATATTTTGGGTGTTCTGGGAGCACCACTTCCAGCAATCGCCCTTCATGCACCAGCAGTCATGCTCAATGTACTCGGCCAACATGTCGAGGCTGCTGAAACATATGTGACAAAAAATCCAAGCGCTCACCTCCACTTATATGGTAAACTAGAAGCAAAGCACAACCGCAAAATGGGACATGTGACTTTGTTTAGTGATGTGCCGGATAAGGTTGAGGAATTTGGGAAAGGGATTGATTTTTAAAGAACAGTATGCCATTAAAGTATTTTGAAATCAAAAGATTATTGAGATCTCAAATAAGTTTAGTTGATTCTCTCATGAGCAAAGCACTGAAGTACCTATTATTATATGGGTTTCTAGCTATTTTTATGACAATAGGAAGTACTCAACAGAAAATAGACGTCTCAGGGAATCTCCTAATCTTACTGATAATAATGGGAGTACTCTATAGACTAAATGTTCTTTTTGAGAAGATTAATATTAAAAATTTGGCGATAGCTTTTAGAAAAGGAAATTTTCTAGATAGTGAGCATACAGAAATGTTAATTTCTGATCTAGAATCATCGTTAAATAAAATAAATAATTTTGCAAACTGGAGTTGTGGTATTTTAGCAACTATTTCGATATTTGTTAGCACAATATATCTTAATTTTTTGAAAGATCTTATTCCAAGGGAAGAACTTACAAAATTGTTTTTTGGCGAAGTTGCTAGTTTGCGAAGTAGCTTTATTGGTTTTTTAGGACAGTTAATGTTAATGATAATTTTAGTATTATTTGTGTACTATCTAACTGTTCAAGCTTTTACTTATGATAGACGATTTGTTATTATTGTTTTGAAAAGTAGTCTTTATATTGATGAAAACGATGAAATAATAATTGGTTTTTTAAATAAATGGCAATATATTAAAAAATTTTTTATTTCGGGGGTTTAATGTACATAACAAAAACAGTTGAACTCTAACTGGAGGTAGATTTTATGATATGAATCATAATCAATACTTTGGTTGAAAAAGAGAAGACTGAAGTAGTTGTCGAAGTCAATATGTCACAGAAAATCCAAGCGCCTACATCCACTTATATGGTAAACTAGAAGCAAAGCACAACCGCAAAATGGGACATGTGACTTTGTTTAGTGAAGTGCCTGACAATGTGTTTGAGTTTGGGAAAGGGATTGATTTTTAAAAAATCTGTGGAGGAAATGTTATAGATGAAACCGATTATTCCGAAAAGTCCAGAAGTTCCGAAAGAGTTCTCTAATAAAGAAATCTCCTTTTTGACTCAGAGTGTTTTTGGGAAAATAATCGAATCTCAGCCGTGTGATGTTTTATTTGTTTTCAGTGGGACTCACCCAGGCCACTGGGAAAAAGCTATTGAGGCATATCAAAAAGGTTATGTAAGACGAATCATTGTGACCGGTGGCCGAAGTTTGACAGGAACACCTCATCCAGATTGGAATGGACATACAGAGGCAGAGGTTATTATCCAGCATCTGCTGGCTGCAGGCATTCCTGAAGAAGCGATTAAATTTGAAAACTCCTCTAGCAATACTTTAGAAAACGTATTGTTTTCTAAAGAAATTTTTGATTTTAATACTGTTGAGACAGTTATGTTCATTTGCAAAAGTCATGCGACTGGTAGGCAATGGCGAACCTTGGCTCAGCACTTACCAAAGCATCTTCGCTACATCCCATATACCTTCAATGCCTTTTACAAGGATGTTGAGATTGGTCGGAACAGCTGGATGAAAACAGATATTGGCAAGTCCAGAGTTTGGGGAGAATATTTGCGGCTTCTCCATTATGGAGAAAAAGGAGATATTTTAAAGTTAGACATTGAATTGTGATTTAGGAGGTTTTTATGATTCAACTCATTGTCAACGCATTTGTCGAAAAAGAGAAGACAGGAGCA
>OBXY01000109.1_pt1 | contig 23055 bp, 32 predicted proteins | sample 1476701 | NCBI WGS metagenome assembly OBXY01 (sample SAMEA2580187, study PRJEB22360) | human gut metagenome | biome: human gut; feature: human-associated habitat; material: faeces | place: Denmark | collected 2008/2010 | reverse complement strand
CTTTTAGATATAATTATTTTATAGTATTTGTGTTAAAAATGAATCATTAGTTTTGACCTTAAAAACTTTACGAAATGTTCAAATGTCATTTTTTAAATTATTAATTTACGCTTTTAAAAATGGTTGATTTCTTCTATTTTGATAGGTTTTATGTTATAATTAATATAAGGATATTCATACACTTTATTGAGTATAAATTAATATTTACAAATGTACATTATGATTTTAAATAAAATTGAAGCGTTTATTCAAATTAATAAAAATTCATATTTAAAATAATGACAAATATATAATTATGGAGATGGTAATACATGAAGAAACAAAACAAAAAATCTCTTTTGAATTTAATTGAAGGCATGTCTAAAAATATTAGGAACAACATCGACAATACGATGGAACTCGATTCAAAAGTGATAATTAGCAAAGAAGATTTGAACGATATTATTTTCTTAGTGAGATTATGTAGTAACTTGAACGACTCAAATTCAATACCTAAACTTGCTGAAGACTTTGATATAAAATTAGGTACATTAAATGGCTTAATGTCTGGCAAGCGTCTTAGATTCAGAACCAAAACATTAACTGGCTTATTAGACGACATCGAGCTGTTTGCTAACATGAAGTTAACTGATGACGATAATACTTCAGTTGATAACAACTCTGATTCTGACGAATCTCATTTTAATTAAATGTCATTCGACAGCGTGTAACCTTTATATGTAGGTTACACGCTTATTTTTATGTGTAAATGTCGGGTGTAAGTTTAACTAACTTACTATAAGTCTTACATGTAAACTTACATAGTGTAAGTCCTATAAATGCTTTAAAATAGGGGCTTTGTATGGTTTGTAAGGTGTAAATGAAGAGGGTAGGGGAGGAGAAAGTTACACTTTACTAAAATGATAGGCAACTGTAAAATTTACATTAAGGTTTATAGTAAGCTAAAAAAACTTACATTAAAAGGAGAGACATAATATGACTGAAAATATGATGACGATTAATAAACTAGCCGAGAAATTAGGTGTAAGTCGTCCTACAATTTATAATAACGTTCCAGAAAATATGAGCTTTACAAAAATTGATGGAGTAAATTACATTGACGATGAACTTGAAGAAATCATTACTAAAAAAATTAGCGAGCGCAAACAAAAATCATCTCCCAAAAATGATGATAAAACTACGACTAACAATCAAGAATTCATTCAATCTTTAAATGAAGAAATAAAATATTTACGACAACAACTCGAAACAAAAGATAATCAATTAGAGATGAAAGATTCACAAATTAATCAGTATTCAGAACTACTAAAAAACCAACAAATCTTAGCATTACAAAGTAATAAGAAAGTCGAAGAATTAGAAACAACGCTAAATCAAATCGAGAATAAAAAAGAAGAAGATAACACTCAAGAAGGTCATTCAGAGACAGAATATGAGCAACAAAATAAAGTAGATTTAAATAATAGTAAAAAGGAAAAGGGCTTCTTCAGTAAGATATTTGGTAGTAAATAGCACACACTTACGCATAAAAGTAGAGATAGAAATATTTTTAGGAGATTAATGATGTATAATTATCAAAAATTGGTTAGAGTATCTTCTGGTTTTATATTATTAATTTTTATTGTTTACATATTGATATTATTTTATCTATATACTCAAGATAAAAATGAGCCTTCTTTATATATTGGTATTGTATTAACTTTATTCTTTGGTCAACCTATGAAATCTATGTATGAATTTCTATTTGATAACTTTGTTAATTTTGAGGAAGATGTACCTAAAAATTTTTTACGTTTAAAGAGAACAATGAAATACTATATAGATTTGATTTCAATGGTTTTAATGACATTAGTATTACTGTTATTTAGTTATAATCATTTAATTGTTATAGCCATTTTAGTATTTATGGTAGGATTTTGTTCATTAAATTATTGGTCTCATAAAATATAGTTATAAAAAAGGTGCTATAACCAACAATACAATTTATGGATGTAAGGTTATTAACAACTATATGTATTTACATACGTAAGTACAAAATGTTAAACTAATGTTATCAAGGAGATGAGATAAATGGTCAAAACATTAAACGATATGAACAAAACATCTGAACGTATCTTCAAAAGTGGTAACAGCAAAGCAATTAGTTTAGGTAAACAAACAATCCAACTCACTGATTTTGAGGTAGGGGATAAAGTCGAAGTACAACAAGTAGATGGCGGTTTATTCATCACTAAAAAAGAAGAATCGATTGAAGATGAAATCACAAACTTCTTCAAAAATGGTGGTAAATACACTGAACCCGAAGTTGATTTTGGAGAGAGTGTAGGTCGTGAAATATGAGTATCAAACAGTTTGATATCTACTATATCGACCTAGACCCCACACGAGGACGTGAAAAACAAAAAATCAGACCGTGCTTAATCATAAATAATAATATGACTATTGAAGGGACGAATTTCGTTTGGGCTTTACCAATTACAAATCGCGAGAAACGTTATCCATTAGATATTGAAGTTAAAACTAAAAAAGGATTGGTTACAGGCGTTATAGACACACTTCAGATACGCGCATTAGACCTCAATGAGCGCGAGCATAATTATAAAGATGAATTACAAGACAACTTAAAAAACGTCGTCTTACAGGCAATACAAACGTATCTAAAACCATCATCATAATAAATAAAACCACCTAACAAAAAATGTTTAGGTGGTTTTTTTAAACTTAATCTTCTCTTTTAACATACTTGCTATCTGGTTTATCAAGCGCACTTTTTTCTGATTTCTTACCAACTTTAGTTGCTAGATAGTATCTATCGTCATCTGTTTCGCTACTGCTCAAATATGCGTATTTATCATCATAAACCGTTATATTTTTATGAGTTCCTTCCATTTCAAACATATGATGATTTATCTTTTTAGTATCTGTAATAAATTCATATGAATCGACATCTATGTATCTCGGAAACGCATAAAATCTTTCTTTTTCAGTGTTATTACCTGTACCATCTTCAACAACACCGATTTTCAAATTGCGTTCTTTAGGTTCTGTATATTTTAGATTTTTTAAATCTTTATATTTTTTATCGTAGTCTTCAAATATTGCTTTATCACTCTTCGTATCAGAAGAATTTTTACCACGCAATTTAATACCTTCTTCATAATTCGTTTTTTCTACATCTCTATCATTTCTCGCATCACCTAAAACATCTTTTCTCTCTTTTTCTAAACTTTCTTTATCTACCTTTTTAGCTATTTTTAAAATTTCATCTTGTGACTTGTCTTTCAAGTCGCCTAAATCGTATTTACCATTGCTGTCATGATATGTCGTAGATTTACCATCATTTGTAAATATGTAATCTGAAATAGGATTATCTTTGTCGGGCGTTGATTCTTCATCTTTATTTTTTAATACAAAACTTACTCTCTTACCATTATTCATCATTTCTCCAAATTTAGCTTCTTTTTTATTAGACGTATCACTGCTAAAACTACACGCAGATAATAACAAACCAGCACTAAACGTGACCATTAACAACTTTTTCATTTTTACACTCCTCAATTTTATTTTGCATTTATAATTGTATCTTAATTAAATAATCAATTAAATGTTAAATTCTAAACAATATAAATTAGAAAGTGCAATTGACCATGAAAATACATTTAGAGGGTGTATATAAAATGATATAATAATGAAGTCGCCTATCTCTCAGGCGTCTAAATTGACGCAGAGAGGAGGTGTATACAATTATGTTTGATATACTCGTAAACATCATGACCACAGTCAGTAGTGGCTGTCTCGTTGCTTTATTCACACATTGGCTACAACATCGCAACGACAACAAATAAATAGGCGACCTTGAGTAGCCACACCAAAAAATCCCCTCGCTACCGCTAATAGTGAGGGGATTGGTGTATACAATGTTTGATATCTCGTTACATCTATTATAACACGTTTTATTTATAGTTAAACATTTATAATGTAAATCAATAGTTGTCATTTTGATTTTTCTATATAAAAAGAGAAGCGATGAATAGCGAGGTTAAGTAACTACACATAACTCATTCATCGACTTCTCTACACGATTTTATATAATTGAATACAGATAAGCAATATTATTTTGACTAACTGTTAAATTTTTATGCTTAGTTGTTGACTAGTGTTATTAAATCAATTCGTTGCGATGTCATTAAAATAACTTATCACATCTAATATTTTTACTTATCGTTATAGGTCAAATGAGTTAAAACGTTGGTATGCTTGAAGAAAAGTAGGGTTAAGCTCTGTCAACATAACGACTTATTATGCCTCTCTATTAAGACTTAAAAATTTGCTCTTTTTCGTTTGGTATGCTATTATATTATTAACAATAAAATCAGAAAGAAAGGTAGGTAAGAAGAAATGGATAAAAATAACCATTACAAACGTTTAATTTTGCAAAATCAAATTAATGATTGCAAAAAAATCATCAATAACTCAACCAATAACAGAAAAACAATCGTATTAGATAACAATGAAAAAGATACTTTTTATCAGCTAGGTTCATTTTTTATTGCTTTTTTAACTAAAAACAATGATAGAACACAAGTAAAAGACTTAGCTAATATTTTATCTGCTACATATACATCAACAAGCAGATTATTTTTTAATAGAGAATATGATGGTTTTAAAAAAGAAACTATTGTAGAAATATTAAACAATGCAGAAAAAGTAGCAGACGATTATTTCGGCACACTAGAAGAAGCAAAAGAAAAAGAGGTCGTTTGCCAATGACTCAATTAAAATTCGGCAAAAAAATAAGACCTGCGGACACAGGTCATTAATTGAAACTCGACGAAGTCGAAAAACTATAATCACAATACACGATTTATTTGTTATCTGATATATACATTATATCATGTTGTATAAACGATGCCAGTCGTTTAACAACTATTTATACATTTATTATATATGTTGGTTCAACATGTGTCAACATAACCACATATGGTCAAATAATCGTTATTTGTTATTCGTTTCGATTTCGTTGAGTAAATAAAAATTATTTACGAAATGAGGTTTTCGAAATGGCAAATGTTAGTCACTTAACACCTATTAAAAAAAATAAAAAAGCTAAAAATAAACCTTCTGAAAATACAGCGATACCTATTTTTAACGAATTTTCAGAGATTCAATTTAACGAGAATAAAGATAAATACAATTCAATTGATTTAAATAAAACACAATTTTCAACTCAAACTCAATTCGCGTATGAGAAATTGCGTTTCTTATTCGACAATTTCAAAACATTGTCTGAACAAAAAGCAATTACTTTAACTTTCAATGAAGAAAAATTTAATTTTTCTGGTTTTGACATCAAAGACAAATTAAATTCTAAAAGTAACACGTACCCTAGAGATATCAGAAATACAGTTACAAATATTGACGCTCTAACTAAATTCAATACTGAAATTGCCGAAGAATTCGGTTCTGAATGTATCTTTATTGAATATAACCATCAGCTAGAAATCGAACAAGAATCCAAAGAAGAAGAAGAAGTAAAAAATTTCATTTACAAGCACGTTTTTAATTTTGAAATTGTGCTTGAATCATTAGCTAACTTCTTATTCAAAAAAGAGTTTTACCAATACGCAATTTTATCAAGAGACCAAGCATCTACTTCGATTCCGTTTTATTTTTACGACACTAAAAACTTTAGTTGGTCAATGGTTTCTGAGAAATCACTCAAACAAAATATCTACAAACAGGTTTCGTTTATTTTAAGACAGTTTTCAACTAAGAAATTGACGAGCAGTATCGAAACTGTTGTTAAACATATTATCAATATCATTCCTGAGGTGGACGATAAAGGTAATAATTTATTAGACGATTTCACTAAGAAAAATCCAAATTTAGTTCAATTTAATGATTTAGTTTATGATATATCATCAGATAAATTTACTAAAATGAATCATGAATTAATGTTAGTGAATAAACATGATTATCGAATAGCTACTGGTTATGATAATATTGATGATATTTCTTATAAGAAAGAAGGTTGGTTATCTGTCCAATTATCTGACGAGTATTTAAGAAATGAATGTAAAACATTTATAGAACGTTTCGAAATACTGCATCCAAAAGAAGATTTAGAATTCATTTTCAGTGTTTTAGGCTATTTTTTCTATCACCATGGTCAAAAATGGCAAGTTTTACCAATGATAATCGGCGGTGGAGGTTTAGGAAAATCGCATTTATACGGTTATATCATAGGTCAGATGATGCTGGGAAATCAAAACATGTCATCTATCACCCAAGAAAATATTGATAAGGGGTCTGACTTCTTAAAAGCATCTTTTTATCAAAAAGAATTGAATTTAATTTCTGAAACAAACGGTTCTTTCTTATCTGAATCACTAATCACTTCACTAAAATCAGTGAATGGTGACCCTACAGAAATCAATCAAAAATTCAGAAATACATTCAACGTCTCTTTATATTCAACTTTTTTAATGTTAGGAAATGAAGAACAATTGCCAGCTATACCTACAAATTATGCCAATGACTCTGGTTTAAAACGTAGAATAGTTATTCTTAAATGTAATGACACAAAGAAAAAACGTGAGTTTGAAGCAGATAAAGGTCAAAAAATGTATCAATATTTTACAGATGACAAATTCGAAAAAGAATTACCATTTTTTGCTTTATTATGCATGCGTACTTTCAAAAAACATGAAGAAGACATTCATTTATTTCAAGACAATGATATTTCGGGCGTTACTAAAAAACAAATTGAAGGATTTACCACTGAATCAATGGTTTCAGATACATCAGCTTACTTTAAAAATCATGATAGAAATCGAGAATTCATTTTATTCTTAGAGAAAAAATTCGTTCAAGAAAATGAATATGCTGATAAAGATAAAGAAACTTTCATCAATTGGTTAAAGAGAAAATCATCTACTGAAATAACAAAATTATTTGTGGATTGGTTTAGAGAATATTATCCTCATATGACCGCTTATCAAAACCAATTCAGAGATTATCTAAAAAAAGTGCATGATATTTCACCAACGACGGGGCGCGTGTTAGTTGGTAATAAAACAATTCCTCGTAAAACGTTTGGTGAGCCGTTTGCTAGATTGGCATACAACATCATCAAAGAATCTTACAGTGATGAAAAAGAAATGTTTGGTGCTGAAATCATAGAAGACGAATCCTTATATTAAAACTAAATATACAAGACAAAGAATAGGTAAGTACCTATTCTTTTTTTCGCCTATTTTCCGCCACAAACAATCCCAACCACAACAGCTGTTACATTTTGTTACCCCTTGTTACCCCCTTGTTACGGGTGGGGGTAACGTTTAAACTCTTACTCTCCCAAGACTTATAGAAAAAATGTTACGGTGTAACGGTTTTTTAGATGCTCTTATATATATAATATTATTAATAACATTCTCTTTTTTATTTTTATTTTCTCAAATCTAGGATTAAAAATACCCGTTACACCGTAACAAATTCTTTAAACCCTTGATATATAAGGCTTTAAGCGTTAACGCCCCCCCGTAACAAAGGAGTAACACCCGTAACATCTGGCGTGGTTGGGATTGTTTGTTGGTGAAGAATTATGCCTTCAAAACGTTGATATTAAAGCATTTTAAAGATTTATGTAAAAAAACAATATGTAACGCCTAAAAGTAGTATAAATTCAATTTCTAAAAAGAGTGTTTTAAAAAAGCACATTTAAAGTGTCTAAATCAAAATATACCGCACACTTAATGTGTTTTATTCGAAATATACCGCACACTTTTTTTAATTAAATCACACTTAGTGTGCTTTAAATTTCAAATAAATCACACGTAGTGTGATTTATAGAAACACACTTATATTAAAAGTATTAATAAGACACACATAGAGTGTTTTATATTGACACATTAAGTGTGATGATATATAATGAATATACAAAATATAAATAAAGCAGGTGTAAAGTTTATGAGGTATGCAAAAGTACAATTAACAAAAGACATTATTGAAGGTATTGAAAGTGTTGAAGAAGAAAGTGTAACAATTAATAAAAGAATAGATGTTATTAAAGTAATACTTAAACTTATAACTGAAGGCTATTATGATGATGTGCTTAAAGAAAACTCAGACAGTAAAAGAAGAATCAGTATGCCAGCTGAACTAAGCAAAAAAACAAACGAATACATTAGAGAATTTGGATATAGCAGAATGAATGACGTATTACGAGATATTTTGATTGAAGAAGCTACAAATGAAAGAACTGATTTTGACGAAGAATACTATCGCATCATGAAAGAAGAAAAAAATAGGGAGGATGAAGCTGATGAGTAAAAAAGAAATTTTTCAGAAGTACCCTTACACAATTAGATTGAAGGCTAAAAATAATACGATGGTTCCAGTCCAAAAATTTAATAAAGAAAAGTATGAAGGGCAAGATTTTAAGTTGCAAGAGATTGTACCTTATACTCAAAATCAACGAAAAACAAATAACGTTGGTTTGTTAATGAACAGATTGTTAGTTATAGATTTAGACGTAGGACATCAAAAAGATGTTGATGGTCGCGTAGTTTTTAGAAATTGGATTCATGGTAACGATAAAACAGATATACAATCAAGATTGATAGTTGAAGATATTAGAAATACAATGCGCGTCAGAACACCGAGTGGCGGGCTTCATATTTATTTTATGCTACCCCATAATGTGAAAGATGTTGAAGGTAGTATCAAACAAAGCGCGATGAAGGGCGTCGACCTATTAACTGGCAAATACAATCATGTACCAGCACCTGGTTGTGACAGGGGAGACGGCGTATATACTATTCATGAAACGAGCTCTAATGAAATTTTAGAAGCACCACATTGGGTTTTAAAATTATTTGAAGATAGTGCTAAAAAGAAAAATGCGAAAACTTTAAGAAACGGCGAAGTAAAAGTAGAAAGTAAACATGAAGACGCACCATTACGCCGAATATTTCAAGCTATGCAACACGGCTTTCAAAAAGGTGAAAGAGATACTAAAATGACGAGCATTATTGGCACGATTCATTGGTATGTATCGAATGATAAGTTTCAAGAAGATGACGCAATTTATATAGTAGAAACAATTGCTGAAAAATGTAATCCCCCTATTTCATCGGCAAAATTAGAGAAAATTTGGAATAGCGTTGTTGCGACAGCAAATAAGAATTACGAAGATTAAAAAAAGGAGCGTATTAATATGAGAGAAACGTATTTTGATTATAAACAAGAATCGTTAGACGCATTAGCAAAAATGGATGAAGAAACAAGAGAAGAATTGATAGATTGGTGTGAAAAATCGTTCAAACGGATTAAAAGTATCAACAGAAAATCTACGACTTCTTATGGCTTAAAACACTTATTTGAACGAGATAAAGAAACAAAATCAAGTTATGTATCAAACGAAGAATTTCGAGGGGCAATGATTAAATTAGGTTTTGAACATACTGATGATGTGAATATGTATTTTAATATTAGTCAAAAATCATTGAATGACTTACGACGAAGAATTGATAATGTGATTGTTTAAAAAAATAAGAAAAGAAGGCAGGAATAAAAATGATACAACTCACTAAAAATGAAATTAGAAATATTGTTAAGAAGCAGGTCAGAGTAAACGTCAGAGAAGACGAATTAGCGTCATACGAGCCGTTTATTGATGACGTGACGAATTATACTTATGACAATTTTGATGCTGTTATAGACCCTCATGCAACGCCCAAAAACGTACATTATCACAAGCATATAGATGAGCCTAAGGTGTTTAAAGTTTTGACTGATTTAATTGTTGCGAGAAGCAGTGTGAAAGATAGAAAACAACATCATAGTCTGACTTTGCTCTTCATTAAATCAATTCAAGTATTTTATTATCAAAAAAATGGCTACGAAAATCCTGGGTTACATGTTGTAAGGCAAGACTTAGCAAGAGATTAGCGCATTTTGAATAAATAACGCACGAAAAAAAGTGAAAAAATACAGTCTTTTAAGTTGCTTTTTATTCAGAATGCTATTATAATATATTTAAAGGTAATGAATTGTTACCTTATAATAAATAACGAAAAGCAATATAATATATCCTGAAAAATAAGTACAGAAAAGAGGAATGAAAAATGGCACAAAGTTTCAAACATAATAATTTAACAAACGAACCAATGACGCGAAAACATGAATTCACGTACGTTGCAAAAGTAAGTGCACTCGAGCCAAAAACGATTGCAAATACAACGCAAATACCGGTCGAAATCATTCGCGAATGGCAGACACATCGAGATTTTGAGCAGGCAGAAAAGCAATACTTAGACCAACTCGATAAGAAATTTTACTACTTGATTATGCGTGAGAGTAAACATCAAGCACGTAGCTTGAGATTGAAAACGCGAATTATTGAACAGCAACGCGCAAAGCAAGAATTGATGGCTAAAGAAATTGATTCGAAACGTATGAAAGAAATCATCGAAGAAACACAACCGAAAGTTAAGAATTATAAAAAGGCACAAAATTAAATTTAAATATTACTAAGAAGGTAACAGATATGTACTTTATGTTATATGTAGTTTAGAATAAATACATATCAGACCTTCTTTAATAAAAGAAAGGACTGATTAAATTGAGCAAAGATAAAAAATTCAAAGTCGGAACAGTAATATCGCAGGGTTTAGTAGCTGGATTGATGTTAGTTGGATTAGGCATTCAACATAAAGAAATTGAAGATTTGAGAGATGAAAACTTTGCAGTGCATAAAATTCTAAATAACGATTTAGAAGAAGTCGTTAAAGCACAAGACAAAAATAATCAATCACTCAAATATAATAAAAATGTTGATAATAGCCTACAAAAAACATTTGAGACGGCAGACCCAGGTGGTGGTGATAATGCTTCCGATTAAAACGGGAGGTGTAAACGGCAGGTTAAAGAGACTTGACTCGCCGTTATATATGCAAAAAAAAGGAGTATTGAAAATAACACCAAAAGCAAAAGAAAAATTGCTAAAAATCAGACGAAAACACGAGTATACAGTTGGAGATACGTTTGAAACCTTGAATAATCACATTTTGAATAAAGTGGTCGAAGGTGACTATGACTTTATCAAACCAATCGATACGAGAAATAGCAAAAAAGTGAATGTCGATTATGACATTTGGGAGAAAGCGAAAGTAAAGGCTAAAGAATTAGGCTTTACATCATTAAATCAAATGTTAAATCAAATTGCAGATGTTGAATTTTTATCGCATTTGGATGGCATTGAACATCAAAAAGCATTTGAAACGGTTGGTAATACCAAGTATCGAGATGAAAAAGCAAAATATATACAATCACTTGAAAATGAACAAAATAACAAAGCATTAGAAAGAGGGTTGTATTAATGAGTATCAAAGATGAAAACATCAAAGTCGTATCAAGAACATCAACCATTCAAATTGAAGATGTGTTAGATGAATGTATTAAGCATGTTGACAGAAGCAAAGTGAATATCAAATCAAAATCTCAACTACAACGATTGATTAACCAACAATTTGCAAAGCGAGTGATGAATAATGACGTGGATTGGTTGGATGATGAAGTAGTTGAAGCATTAGAAAATAAAGGGTTTACAGCAGACACATTTGCACAAACAAAAGAATTTTAAAATCGAAAGGATGAAGAGAAATGAGCAAAATAGTAATTGATGAGGAAATGCTTAAAAAATATATTATAGGATTTGCAGAAGTTAATCTTGAAGTTGATGAAGAAGACATATCATGGTTAGCAAATGATATTGTTGAAGATTTAAAAGAAGAAGGATTCACAGAAGAAAATTTAACGCAAGAGCAATTAAAAGAGATGCAAAGAACATCAGATGAAATTAGATATAATGCTGGTTTATTAGAAGATGTAGGTATGACGACATCTATGCAACAACGAGAAGTCGGGAAAAATAATGAAGAATCATTAAAACAACAAAATATAGAATTAGTAAGTAATATCGAAAGATTAGAAAAAGCGAATTTAGAATTAAGAAGAAATGTTGAAATGATGGAAGATATGTATAGATAAGACATTAATTATAGAATGGAGAGAGTTTTTATGATTACTAAGAACAAAACAATTTTAAATAAATTAGCAAGAAAGATTTATAAAAAAAACTTACAAGAATTAACGCGAGATGAAGTAGAAACGGTTGAAGATGTTGAAGCAATGTTGAAAGCAAACATTGTTGAAGATTTAGAAGAATTATTTGGTCGCATCGAAGAAGAAACGTTCATGCTACAAGATAACGTCGAACGAATGTCTGAAATGAATGACGTTGTAGATAAAATAGATTCGGTTTCGTTTAAATTAGAAGATTCGTTGTCAAAAGTAAATGAATTAGAGAATAGCACACGACGATTAGAAGATGTATCGAATTTAGCATATGACTTAGAGAACAGTACAAGAAGATTAGAACAAGTGACGTCAGAAGTGAAACGATATTCAAACCAAATCGATGATGCGAGTCACGATTTAGAACGCAATATCCATCATCTTGACGACGCGAGATATTAAAAAGGAGGGTTGTTGAATGTTTCATGATTTAAAACACATGTTTCAGTTTCAATCGAATGACGAATTAAGACGAACATATATGATACAAAATGTTGAACAGTACAAAAAGAGAAATACGTTGAACATGTTGATAGCCTTTATCGTAATGGCATTGTTATCGATTTTTATGAGTTTTGGAATGCCAGGTGGGTGGGTGTTATCGCTCGCAATTGTTGGTATTTTAGTAGCGAACTATTTATATCCAATTGATTTGCCGGTTGGTAAAATTTTAGTGTTAGTCAGTATCACAACGCTTGTAATGAGTGGATTAAATTCGATGTTTTCATCGGATATTGATAAGTCAGGTATTCCGTTCGTACCGAAATTAGTAGTATCAGAAATTGGCATTGTAATCACATGGTTCATGTTATTTGGTAAAGAAAAGACATTGCTTAATTCAGACCAATTTGTAGCTGAAACGACAGCGGGAGAAAGATTATTTTTAGAACGTGATTACAATAGAACACTATTCTGGTCAATGCTATTACAATTTCCATTAACATTTTTCGAAAAGACAGATATGAAAATGAGTGACTTTATTATTATTGTCATTTCAATGTTCATTATGATTCTCGTTTTAAGAGTTGTTGATGGTAGAATGTTAAATAGTATCAAACAAAATCATCGCGAAAACGTTCAAGCGAAACACGAGATGAGAGAGCGTGAACGTCAACAACGTAAACGTCGTAAATATCAAACAATGCAAGATAACGACCGTGATTAACAAACAATAAAGGAGATTTTGAAAATGGCTAAGAAACGAACAATGCTATCCATTAATTACACGACAACAAGACGATTAAAAAGACTGATGAATGTAATAGAATCGCCTGTGGCAAAAAGTAATTCAAGTATCACTAATTATTATTTATATAAAATTGCGAAAGGTGAGTATGATAATGATGTAAAACCATTACCTAAACGTGAAAAAGAACGAATTTTAGTGGATAAAGAAATTAGAGATGACGCTGATGAAAAAGCAAAAGAATTAGGATTTAAAAGTGCGAGTGACATGTTAGATGCAGTTGTTAGATTAGAAATGCAACGTGTCAATGAAGCGCGTAAAAAATCAGATAAAGAAGATGATGAGGACGATGAATAAGATAGATGAAATTGTATTTGAATTAGATATCAAACCAATCAGTGCGAGTCGTCCTCGCGTTTTTAAAAATGGTGGGGTATCACATAGTGAGACATATCAAAAATTTGCTAAAGATGTGCCGACGGAAATAGAAAATTTGTTTAGTGAAGAAGAAATAGAATTGATGCGTCAAAAGTTACGCAATGATGATATTAATATTGGTTATAAAGTACATCAAGATTTAATTTTTAGATGCAACAATGAGGATTTTTGGGATGTACCTATGATAGTTAAGCCCGATATTGATAATGTTATCAAATCAGTGTTTGACCAAGTATACAATTATTTTGGTTTAGATGATAAACGCATATTTAGTGTTGAATCGATAAAAAAATATGGCTCGAATGACAAAATTGTGAGTTGGATAGAAGTGTTTGAAATACCCAAATACGTTTCTAAGCGTAAAACAAGTAGAAAGACTAAGAAAGAACCTACTTTAGAAGATTTGAAGAAAGAATTAGAAAAATTAATGCGAGGTGTAGACAATGAGTAAAAAAGTAAAAATGACACTGACAATTGATTCAGACATCAAAGAAGCACTTAATTTAATGAAAAAAAACGTCGCTACTTACTATAGCAACGTTTCTGTCAGTTATTTAATCGAATATATGACTAAACTCATTATACATCGCTATTTGAACGATGAGCAACTATTTATCGAATTTAATGATGAGTTGAAAGAAGAACTTAAAGCGCTTGGTTTTGATGAAAAAACATTTAAAACTATGAATGGTGAAGAATTCGAGAAACATTTAGACCTTGAAAATAAAGTGGATAAAAACGAAACGATTATTAAGAAACAGCAAGTTGTGATTGATAAATTAAAAAAAGAAATAGCGAGAGAAGAAGAAAAACTAAATCGTACACGTGAAAAGGTAAATAATCAAAAAGCAATGACGACAACAACAATTAAACGAGTTAATACACGTAAGCAAAAAGAGGATGAATTAAAAGAATTGTCTGAAGCATTAGATTATATAAAATTTGTCGATTCTAGTGATAGAACTCAGCTAACAATTAGTGTTGATGATTATAATGAACATTTTGATACAAATGAGGCTTATTTCGACATTTCTAATGATGAACAATTAGAGAATTTAAAAGAGTTGGCTAGGTATAACAGATTAAAAATTATTCTAGACGGTAAAAGATTTAAAAGTCAGATGGTTATGAATGTTAGAGAAACTGAAGCTACAGAAAATAATGAAGGTGGAGAAGTTGTAACAGAAGTAAGAGTCAAAGATATTAGTAAAGAACTTGAGTTTGAAAATCATGTTAAAGAACGAGAAGCGCAAAGAGAAAAACTTAAAGAGCAAACAAAACAAGCGATAGAACGCTTAGAAAAAGCAAAATCACTAGACGACTATAAACAAAATGAAGAATTCGGATATGAAGATGAAAATGAAAATGATATATATCAAATTCATGAATTCAAAGTAAATATTATAAGAAGAGATGGTAGTCATCAAACTTATGAATTTGATGAGGTTGAGTTAAAAGAAAATGACTTAAAAAATAGTAAAAGTGAAATTATTGATACGATTATGAAACGATTAGAAAAAGATAGTAGAAAGAATACTGTCCTGAGAAAGTTAATTAACGACTATATGACTGAAGATATTGTGCAAAATATCTTAGATGAGACAATTAAAAACGAAACAGAAGAAAATATTGGACTCATTACAATTGATTTAGACATAAAAGATGTAACATTTCAAATGAGCGCTAGAAATTTTGAAGTAGAAGAACCAACAAATCAATTTCATGAATTTTATTTGCAGATGTTCAATGAAAACGGTGAAGAAAAAATTATAAGTATAGAAAAATTAGAGTTAAAATCTGATGACGAACATGACTATCATATAAATTACAACAAACCAATTATTGTGAATCAAATCGTAGAAGAAATGCTTTCAATGGGAATAGAAGAATTTGAAATTGATGATTTAATTGAAAATGAATTAACAGATGAAATCATTGAAGCTATTTTGGATAATACAGCAGAAAATAAAATGAGTGAAGAAAAAGGATTACTTACAGTTGATATAGAATATAAAAAAATAGATTTTGCAATCACTGAAATAGAAAGTAGTGATAAATAAAATGGCAAATAAAGATGTGATGAAGTATATATCTGAGAATGGTTCAACGTTATCGTTAGATATAAAAAAGTTTTCGCTAGATGAAAGTCAAAAGTTAGAACAATATCAACTAAAAGCAATCTCTATAAGTGGGAGTGCGAAAGAAATCGAAGATATACAATCAGAAATAGATTCTGTTAAGAAAAAGTTGGAAGAACCTTTAAGTGATAAAGAAGAAGACTTAGACGATGATTTAGATTCAGCTAAAGACACAGTTAATGAAGTTGCAGATTCAGCTATATCATTTTTAACGTCAAAACCTAGTGGCTTTGATGAAATTAAAACTGAAATAGAAACGAAACTGAATGATTTAGAAGAAAAAAAGAATAAGTTAAATAATCATAACTCTAATTTTTCGGGTGGAGTTGGAGAAGGTATAACAACAGTTATACAAAGTATGACTACGCTCAAAAAGAATATAGAAAGTAATTTAAATGACGATGATGACTATAGTGTTAATCAAAATAAAGCACAAGAATTATTTTCAAAAATAGAAGAATTTAAAGGTAATATAAAAATTAATAGTGCGTCTTATACAGCGGGATATTATGTTGAACCAATTAAATCGGCTTTAGACGAATGTATAGATATATTGAACACAGATGATTTAAGTGAAAGTGAATTAGATAGTTTAGATTTAAATGCTAGAAAATTAGAAACAAATGTCGACACAGCAGTCGCTTGGTTCGAAGGCTGGACGGGTAAAAAGAAAGAAGGTTAAATCATGAAGATAATAAAAATAGGGCTTGCTATCATATCATTTGTCGTTGGACTCCTTTTTGGTGGTCTAATGACATTGATAGGATTAGCAGGCGTGATGAATGTGATTCATTTGCAAAATGCAGGCGTTAACTTAGTTTTAGGATTAATTATTTTATTTGTCGGATGTGGCATAACACCTTGCTTTTTACTTGGTTTAAAAGGTACAGATGCTATTAAACAAATTAAAAATGTAAAAGCGAAAGATGGTAATAACAAACATATGAGAGATGAATATGAAACAGATGAAGAAGAAGCTTTTATTTAACAATATAATTCAGAATATTCTGTGAATATAGGAGGAATTTTAATGGTAATGAAGACAAAAGATGAATTATTGGCAGGATTGCAACGTAAGAACGAGACAATACGATTGTTCAAGTATCCAACAGTAACGTCGAGTGGTATGTTGATGAAAGAATATTTGATGGGTGAAAAGAATCCGTTTTATAAAAAAGCGACCGAAAAATGGGAGCGTAAATTAGAAGAAATGGCAGAATTAGGTTCTGAAGTAGCGATACGCATGGGTCTTTGGAGCCAAAATGATGACAGAATCACACTATTTAAAAAGCAAATGATGGGTGATGAGAATGCGGTAGACCCGTTTATTCAAGGTTGTACAGCCATTGCTTATAGGTTAAATGAAGGATATATATTCTCGGTTTTAGAACCACCAAATGGAATGACACATAAGAAGTTAAAAGACCAATGCGATGATATGAAAGAAGTGTTGTTTGATTCTGAGCAAGTATGTAGCGTAGAACCGTCTGCAAAAACATTAGAACTTGCAATAGATAACTATATCTATAACCTCACTCCTAAATTAACTGTTTTGTTTAGAGATGAAAAGAGACCAGACCCACTTGATGACGTTTGGAAAATTGATTCTGTTGATGAAATTGAATTTGATATAGAGTCGATGAAATTCTATACAGCTATGAAAGAAACGGGAGAAAAATTTGCAGTACCATTTAAAGATAATGGAGGGTTTTTAGTCGGAGGCGTTGCAGGTTCAGGTAAGTCAGCATCGTTCTTAGTAATGTTGATGGCTATGTTAAATCAAGATGCAATTGATTTAACGATTATCGATGGTAAAACAGCGCCTACTGAGTTAGATGAATTTCAGAAATATGGATTGGCAGACGTTCATAAATTTAAGTCTTCAGGCGGTCAAAGAAACTACGATGAAATATTAGAAGTAGTGACTAAATTTGACGAAGAAGTTGCAGAACGAGCAGAAGATTTTAAAGAAAAATACGGTGTCAATAATTTTTGGAATATACCTGTTGAAAAAAGACCAATTTTGAAAGTGTTATTAATAGATGAATGCCAAGTTTTCTTTAGCGAAAAAGGTAAAGACAATGATGATAAACAATTGATTCGAAAAATACAAGCAACAGTTGAAAATACTGTCAGAATTTCTCGAGCGTATGGGGGTATGGTTTGTTTAGCAACTCAAAAACCATCATCTGAAGCTATAAGTACAGATTTGAGGGATAACTGTGGTTTAAAATTATCATTACGTGCTGAGACAAGTTCAGCAGAAAGCATGGTTATTGGTGAACGTGGTGAAGAGTTGGAAGAAAAGTATTATGCAACAAAAATTGGTTCAGCTCAACAAGGTTTAGCCATTACAAAAAGTGAGTTCGGTGGGCGCGAAAGAGTAAGGTTCGCTTACTATCCGGATGATGCGATGACTAGAGATTTAGAAAGAATATATCAAAGAAAATTAGATGAAATTTAATTAGAATGTATGAAAAAAATGTGGTTAATATTAATAAAAAAACACGAAGGTTAAAATCTGAAATTGTATTTTTAATCTTCGTGTTTTTGTTTATTGTTTTTTGAATTATTTTTTTTATAATAAATTTTGTTCAATATACCTATATCAGCTAAGTATGAGAGGATACTACCTCCTATGATATCAACTAAAATAGATAAAAAAGTAGCGAAAATTTTTCTTATTATTTTCATTTAATCACCTTGAAATTAATAAAATAAGCAGAATAACACGGAGTGTGTTATTCTGCTTACAACTAATAACTAAACAAATATATTAATTTGTACCATGAGGATTTGGGTTATTAGTTTCAGCTGGAGATGTTTTACAAGTATATTTTGTATGCTGTCTGCAATTCATTGCTGTTCCAATTTGAGCTCCGATTTTCCATGGATTTGGTAACTTCAACTTTTTGCTTTTTGCCATATAAAATTCCTCCTTCTCCTTGATAATGCTATTCTAACATCTTTGATTTTATGTGTCATTTATTTTTGTATAATCCTTGTAATTCAACCATTTGTTTATATTTTTGATGATTGGTTAATAGTTCATCATGTGTTCCTGAGCCAGTAACTTGTCCTGAATCAATAAAAATTATTTTATCTGCGTTTATTATTGTGGAAAGGCGGTGTGCTACTATGATAGTTGTTCTATTTTGGCTTATATTTTTGATTGATTGTTGAATGACATTCTCACTTTCGCTATCTAAATTAGATGTGGCTTCATCAAGTAGTAGTATATTGGGCTCCTTTATGAAACTTCTAGCAATGTCAATTCTTTGCTTTTGTCCTCCGGAAAGATTGGTACCTTTTTCGCCGATTATAGTATTATAGCCATTTTTGAACGATTTTATAAACTCGTGCGAGTAAGCTAATTTAGAATAATGTATAATATCGTTTGAATGTTTTTTGTTTTTAGTTGAATATGCAATATTGCTTTTTATAGTTCCATTTATTATGCTGTTATTTTGCATAACATAACCTATGTTATTTCGCCATTCAGTTAATGAAAAGGTATAAAAGGATTTATCACCATATTTAATATCTCCTTCGTCGATTTCATATAAGCGGGATATGAGATTTAAGATAGTTGTTTTACCTGAACCTGAAGGACCTACTAAAGCTGTAGTTTTATTTTTGGGTATAGAAAAAGATATTCCTTTAAAAACAGGTGTCTGTTTGTCATAACTGAAAAAAACATTGTCAAAATGAATAGAAGAATTTTCTATAACATTGTCTCCTGAATTTAATTCTTCTTCTTTTTCGTTCATAATTTCATACAGACGTTTACTAGCACCAACAGATTTTTTATATCCAGTAAAGATACCAGATAATTTTTCGATTGGTTCAGTAATTTGGGTCATATAAAATATGATGGCTATTAATGTTCCAGGTGTTATTGCTCCAGAAGCAACTCTGTAGCCTCCAAAACCTAATACACTACCCATAGATAATAAAACAATGATAGTAGTAATGGGTCCTATTATTGCGTTTATAATTCCTTCTTTGATACCTAGATTGTAAATATTTAATAGATAAGAATTAGATTTATTGAACTCTTTGTGTATAGAATTGGAAAGTTTAACTAGTTTTATTTCTGATAAAACATGAGATATAATACCGCTAATTTTAGCGGTTTGTAATTGTGTATCGTAAGATAATTTTTGCATTATATTACTTATAGGTATTATCATCGCGACATATATTGGAAACGATATAAACGAAACTAAGGCTGTAGGCCAATCTAAGTAGAATAAAAATAATACAGAACCTAATAAGACTATGATTGATGGAAAAAAGGAGGGGATTGTGTCAGTAATGAAATTGTTAATGGATTTAGTATCGTCGATAATTCTACTTAACAATTCCCCTGTGCTATTTCTATCAAAGAATGAACTTTTTAATTTTAATATATGTAACCAAACTTTTTTTGTTAAATCATAAATTATACTTTCGCCAATTTTGGTTATTAAATAGATACTAATCCCGCTAAAAATGGCACTAGATAAAAATATAGAAGCAAATAATATTATGTATGTTTTATCTCTAATTAAACTAGAAAAATTATCTATCATATTTTGTGTTAATAAAGGGACTAGTAGTTGAAAAAAACTTCCGATTATTGACAATAAAATTGATATTGATATAAGGATTTTTGGGAATTTTATTTGATTTATTAGGATTAAAATAGGGTTATTGTTTTTCATAAAAAATACTCCTTTTTAGTATATTTCTAAGTATTTTGTATCTTTTAAAATCCCTTTATCTATGATACGACCTTCTTCGTTTAGTACATACATGAAAGGTGTGTTCTCTATATATAAATTTTCTTTAGTCATATTTTTTATTATGTCAAAATTCAATGTGTCTTTGTTTTTGATGTATTCGTCTATAGTGTTTTCGTTTTCTATAAAAGCAATATAAACGTTAGTTGTTGGATAGCCTAGGTGGATAATTTCGTCAACAATTTGATTGCAACGAGCACATTCTGTACTTAAACATAAAACGTAGTTTTTGGTTTCAGTAAGATTTAAATTTAAAGGGAATTTTAGTGATAAAGGAATGCCTTTTAAATTTAGAAATTTTTTGTTTTGAATGTTATGTAATGAGATGGTAGTAACAAATAGAATTATAAAAAGCAATGCTATTAAATAAATCATAATTAAAAACTCCTTTTATATTTGCTAATAAAATAAATGAAAATCAAAAAAGCCGCTATTATAAGGGTAATATAATTTGTCGTTACTTTGAAGAAAAGTGAAGTGCAAAGAAATAAAAAAAACAATAAATTTTCGATTACTTTGTACCAATTTATATTATTTTTAAAGTTTTTTCCAAAACAACCGCAACTTTTATTTTTATTACCCATATAAATTGCTGTTAATAGTATTAGTAGAGTGAATAGATAGGAAAATGCCACTAGTATTATTTGCCATTTTTTTATTGTAAAGTTTAGAAGGCTTACTAGCGGAATGAATAGTTCCAAAAAAATAAAAATAATAGAAGATATGTTAATGATGGGTTTGCTAATTTTTTTGTTCAATATTTCGTAAGTATTGAAAGTAAAATAATCAAAAGATAAACTTTTTAATATTCCGGAAATAAATAGTAGAAAAAAAGTGAAAATGATAAAAACTCCGAATAAAATGTTCATTATGTAAACTCCTTTTGGATTTGTTTTAAAAGTGTTATATTTAATTATATTGTTTATCGAGTATTCAGTGATATGTATCGTTAATTAATTATGAAACATTAATATATACATGTTTATTAAAAAAAGAGGAGTGTAATTCTATGTTCAAAAAAAGTTTTGAAGTTAGTGTATGTTTATTTTTATTTACAATGCTGTCAATAGTGTTTAAAGATATGTTTTTAGGAGGAGAAAAAACAACGAGTATGAATTCGTTTTTATTGATTAGCACTATTATTTTTGTAATTTCTATGATTGTTACAACTATTTTTTATTTTATCAATAAAGGAAAAGAAAATACAAATAACTATAAAAATTTATTTATTATTGTTTGGATTTTTGTTCCTGTTATATGTTTATTGACTGAATATTATTTGGCATCGCCTTTACCTCATGTATTATCTGAACCATAATAGAATGATGTCTGTTATGGTTTTTACAGGCTATATATACTTATAGTTAATTTGCTATTTCATGGTCATTATATTTTGATATTATAAAAAAGTTTGAAAAAACGATTCTTTTTTAATTTAATGTTTTAATGAGTTTGAGATAGGATGATAAAACGACAAAAAAGATGGTTTCTATTTGAATGATATAGAAGTCGTCTTTTTTGTCGTTATTTTTATATATTAACTTACCTTATGTAACCTTATGTAACCTTATGTAACCTTAAACGTAAGAGTTATAGTAAGGTTATTAAACTTACACCCGACATTTACACATAAAAATAAGCGTGTAACCTACATATAAAGGTTACACGCTGTCGAATGACATTTAATTAAAATGAGATTCGTCAGAATCAGAGTTGTTATCAACTGAAGTATTATCGTCATCAGTTAACTTCATGTTAGCAAACAGCTCGATGTCGTCTAATAAGCCAGTTAATGTTTTGGTTCTGAATCTAAGACGCTTGCCAGACATTAAGCCATTTAATGTACCTAATTTTATATCAAAGTCTTCAGCAAGTTTAGGTATTGAATTTGAGTCGTTCAAGTTACTACATAATCTCACTAAGAAAATAATATCGTTCAAATCTTCTTTGCTAATTATCACTTTTGAATCGAGTTCCATCGTATTGTCGATGTTGTTCCTAATATTTTTAGACATGCCTTCAATTAAATTCAAAAGAGATTTTTTGTTTTGTTTCTTCATGTATTACCATCTCCATAATTATATATTTGTCATTATTTTAAATATGAATTTTTATTAATTTGAATAAACGCTTCAATTTTATTTAAAATCATAATGTACATTTGTAAATATTAATTTATACTCAATAAAGTGTATGAATATCCTTATATTAATTATAACATAAAACCTATCAAAATAGAAGAAATCAACCATTTTTAAAAGCGTAAATTAATAATTTAAAAAATGACATTTGAACATTTCGTAAAGTTTTTAAGGTCAAAACTAATGATTCATTTTTAACACAAATACTATAAAATAATTATATCTAAAAG
>OBXY01000103.1_pt1 | contig 24373 bp, 24 predicted proteins | sample 1476701 | NCBI WGS metagenome assembly OBXY01 (sample SAMEA2580187, study PRJEB22360) | human gut metagenome | biome: human gut; feature: human-associated habitat; material: faeces | place: Denmark | collected 2008/2010 | reverse complement strand
AATTGTTTATATCTGAAATAGTTCATACAGAAGACTCCTTTTTGTTAAAATTATACTATAAATTCAACTTTGCAACAGAACCAAAAATATCATAGTAAGATTCATATTTAGTTTAATGTTTTATAAAAGTGGTGTTGCACACTTTAAAAATAAAGATATGTTTTTAAAAATCGTGCCGTCCTATTTACCTTTCAAACACGCAATAGTTAAGTATTCGGGCATATTAGAATTTATAATTGCTTTTTATGTACTCGGTGCTAAAAATAGATCACGCGTAAGAAAAGTAGTACAAGGATTCCTTTGGCTCGTATTTCCTGCAAATATTTACGCTGCACGTAAGAACATCTCTTACAAAGATGAAAGAGATGAAACAGATAGTGTTAAGCAGCATGTCATTCGTTTACCATTACAATTTGTCATGCTCGCACTTGCGAAACTATTATAAGACTTATCATAGCCACGCCTGGAACATTACTTTTGTTCCAGGCGATTTTTTAATATTTACACTTAAAATTGACGTATATCAAATGATTCTCTTGAAAACGCTTATGTGCTCTTTGTTTAAATAAGTTCATATCAGACATTTACTTTTCAATTTTTCTATAGTGATAAGCTTCTAAATTAAGAAAAGCATAAGTTAATTTGCTTGTATGAGTGTAAGAAGAAATAAAAAATGTATTTTATCATGTGATGCTATCGCAACATTGTAACATTAATGTAATAACGTGACCTGTAAGACAAATATGAGGGAAGGGTTTTTATGAAAAAAGTTTCTAACTTTATTTTAGCGAGTAGTTTAGTTTTGGGCTTTTTCGTAACGCCCGAATTATTTAATATCACTCAAGCACATGCGCAAGAATCTGTGAAACCTTATTATATTTACAGTGGTTATACAGCAAATCAAAGTAATTTTATTCTAGATAAGAATTTTAAAACATCTCAAAAAGCTGATAACTTCAAGATTAATAATCACAAGATTACTAAAAATGCATTAGCTAAAAATAATAAAGATTTACACGATCCAACATATTACGATGTTTCTAATCATAAAACGAATGGTGTTTTCTTCTTATTAGACGGTAAGTCAGTGAGCAAAAAAATTATTGAATCGTTACGGTGAACCAAAGTATACATCTACATCAGCCTAAGCCAAAGAATATATGTATAAAATAGAAAATGATGACTTTTAAAATATAAAGTTGTAGTAGATACATTGTAAAAATAAACTTAAATTGCTCAAATACTTTTCAATAATATCAAGATATATATTAAATCGAAAGTGATTATATAGTACCAAAGCAAATATTGTACTAATTCCAGATTATACAGGAAAAGATAAAGAATTTTTTATACTAGTGACATCATTAAAGCAAGTAAGATTATTCCTTTTTTAGTCAAATTCTTGTGGTTTGATAAATTTATTGATTAATTATTATAAATAAAGATTGAAAAGCTTTAAGAAAGGTAAAATTTTAAATAAGAGACTTGGAGCTCTTGTCAATTAAGATAATGAGCAAGTGAGCTCGTTAAGTTAAAGATGAGCTGAGGTAAAGTTTACCTGCTCATCTTTTTCTATTTGGAGTCTAAATATATGAAAAAAATATTATTAACAGGCGCTTCGGGATATATCGGTAGTCATTTAATGAATAAATTAAAAGATAACTATGAAATTATAGCTATTTCTAGAAATATAGAAAATAAATCAAATGAACAAAATGTTACTTGGAAGGCAGCTGACTTGTTTGATTTAAATGAAATCACTGAGGTAATGGAGGATATTGATATCGCTATATATCTTGTCCATTCTATGATGCCTTCAGCTAAGTTGACGCAGGCGAGCTTTGAAGATATGGATGCATTATTAGCTGATAATTTTGCTAAAGCCGCAAGTTATAACAAAGTTCAGCATATTGTATTTATGAGTGGTTTGATACCTAATACAAATGAATTATCACCACATTTAAGAAGCCGTTTAGAATGCGAACAGATTTTAGGATCATATGGTGTACCAGTAAGTACTTTAAGAGCTGGTTTGATTATAGGTTCTAAAGGAAGTTCTTACCCTATATTAAAAAAATTAGTAGAAAGATTACCTGGCCTGTTACTACCAAAATGGGCTTATAATATAACATTGCCAGTTGCAATAGACGACGTGATTGACGGTTTATATAAAATTGTAGAGCGTAATCCAAATGAGAACGAATCGATAGATATTGGTGGACCTAGTCATATGACTTATAAAGATCTATTCAAGCAAACTGCAGAGGTACTAGATAAACGATTACCTACGATAGATTTGCCTATTATTCCCATTTAGCTAAGTAAATATTGGGTGAAACTTATTTCAGGTGTTCCAAAAGAAATGGTCTATCCGTTAATGGATAGCTTAATTCATGATATGATTAGAAATGATGAAAATATTGTGAAAGACATTTCTATAGGCAAGATTGAGTATAAGGAAAGTGTGCGTAATGCCTTGGAAGAAGAAACTAAGACACAAAAGAAAGGGAAGTCATCACGTAAGAGCGATATTAAAGATGTTAGAGCAATATCAAGGGTAGTCTTACCTAAAGATGTAAATATGATTCAATTGGCAGAATCATATGCAAATTTTTTAAATAGAATTACATTAAATGTCGTTAATAGTGATTTTAACGAAGATAACTTTACGATTAGTGTGCCGTGTTTAAATAAGGACTTACTATTATTAAGTAAAGATTTTAAAGCTTCTAATAATGAGAGAATTTTATATCGAATTGTTGGTGGAGATTTCGCTTCAGATTCAGATGGTGGTAATGCGAGATTAGAGTTTAGAAGATTACCTAATAGTGACGCATGTATCATAGCGTTACAAGAATATGAACCGACGTTACCTTGGTGGGTATATAAGTATACCCAAGCAAAAGTACATAAAAGTGTAATGAATCTTTTTAAATTCAAGATTAATAGCCAAAAAACTAATAAAGGAGAATACTTTAATATGAAGAAGTTTATTTTGCCAATTGTTATTACAGGTGCAATTGTTTTGAAAGTATATGGAGTGAAAAAGTATTTAGCTAGAAAAAATAACATGTCCAATGCCGAATTGTAACGGCTAAAATAAAGGCTAGTTACTTTTACAAAAAAGAGGGGATCAACTATGAAAGCAAACGAGATAATTAAAACAATTATAAAAGTTATAACACCAATTACAGGTGGTAAATTTATAGGGAAATTTGCAGTGAAAAATGCGAGAAAAGATTATAAAAATAATGTTAAACCACCTTTTTCACCACCCGGCTATGTCTTTCCAATTGTGTGGCCAATACTTTATACAACGATGGGCGTAGCTTATGCATTAGTGACTAATAAATCTACTAGTAAGGCTTTGAAAGGTGCTTATTACTCACAATTAAGCCTGAATTATCTATGGTCGATATTATACTTCAAATATAAATTACGCTTTAGTGCGTTGATAGAGAGTGTTGTATTACTGGGCGCAGTAGTTACAACAACTGTAAAATTTTTCAATGTAAAAAAAGTTGCTGGCATTTTACTAGTTCCATATATGCTTTGGAGCGCTTTTGCTACTTATTTAACAGCTGGTAATTGGTATTTAAATAAAGATAACCCAAGCTATACAGCGAAATCTGAGCATTAAATTGATGAAAAAGATTATATATATTGCGCTATATTGGTTTATAGTTCAAATGATTATTGCTCAACTTGGTACTCGTATTAGTTATAAGTTCTTAGAAAAAGATAATAAGTATTTTCGAAGTTGGAATATTGAACAAGAAGGTCAATTATGGCAACAATTAGTTAAAGTGCAATATTGGAAAGATCATTTGCCAGACGGTCAAAATCTTAACCCTAATATCAGTAGTAAAGCGACTTTCGATCTATCTAAAAATATGAATGATATACAGCGATTTATATTAGAAACTAGACGTGCAGAGGTGGTTCATCTGCTATCCATATTTCCTGTTATTGCGTTTTTTAAAGCGTCAAAAAGTGTTAAAATAATTAATTTTATATATGTCATTATAGCTAATGTGCCTTGTATGATTGTTCAGCGCTATAATCGCCCTAAGTTAATACGTATTTATAATAAATTACAAAAAAGAAAAGGTGATTAAATGGGAAATAAGAAAGTGGTTGTCATAGGAGGTGGCTTGGGAGGGATTGCTAGCGCAATTTGTATGGCTCAAGCAGGCTATCAAGTGGATTTATATGAACAAAATAAGCATATCGGTGGAAAGGTAAATAGGTTAGACATAGATGACTATGGATTTGATCTCGGTCCATCAATTTTAACCATGCCTAAAGTATTTCAACGCTTATTTCAACGATGTGATGAAAGGCTAGAAGATTATGTTAGCATTCGTAAGTTAAGTTTACAGATTAGAAACGTTTACCCAGATGGCCAAATTTTAGATTTATATGAATCCATGGAAGATATGTTAACAAATAATGAATCGTTAACAAATAAAGATATAGAGCAACTTTCTTCGTTTTTTAGTTACGCACAAAAGATACATCAAGTTGCTGAAAAAAGCTACTTTGATAAGGGATTAGATACGATGTTTGCAATTATTCGTTATCATGGTCCATTTTCAGCTTTAAAGCAATTCGATTATTTTCATACAATGCAACAAGCCATTAATAAAAGGGTAGATAACCCATATTTAAGAGAAATGCTAGGTTATTTCATAAAATATGTCGGCTCCTCATCTTATGATGCTCCGGCTGTATTGAGTTTATTACCTCAAATGCAACATGAGGAAGGTTTGTGGTACGTAGATGGTGGCATTCATAAGTTAGCGGAAGCGATGGAACAATTAGCGAGAAAATTAGGTGTGGGCATACATTTTAACACCCCTGTAAAACGTATCAATTATAATAGTCAAAATAAGGTGACAGGGATAACAATAGAAAGTAATAAGGAAATATATGCAGATTACATTATATCTAATATGGAAGTAATCCCTGTTTATAAGTATTTATTGAATTTTGATGCAAACCAAATAAACAAATTGGAACGTAAATTTGAGCCAGCTAGTTCAGGTTATGTCATGCATCTTGGTGTGAACAAAAGTTATCCAGAGCTTCAACATCATAACTTTTTCTTTTCAAGTAATTCTAAAGTTAATTATGATCAAGTTTTTCACCAGTATGTTTTGCCTGAAGATCCGACTATTTATGTAGTGAATACAAATAAAACAGATAAGACACAGGCGCCAGAGAGACACGAGAATATAAAAATATTGCCACACATACCGTACATTCAGAGTAAGTCATTTAGTGAAGCAGAATATCTGCAATTCAAAGAACGTATATTGGATAAATTAGAGTCCATGGGCTTGAAAGATTTGAGAAAGCACATTGTATATGAAGACGTATGGACACCACATGATATAGAAAATACATACAATTCTAATAAAGGAGCTATATATGGCGTAGTATCCAATAAGAAGAAAAATAAAGGTTTTAAATTTCCTAAAAAAAGTCAGTACTTCAAAAATTTGTACTTTGTAGGTGGTTCTGTAAATCCTGGCGCTGGTATGCCTATGGTTACTTTGAGTGGTATGCAAGTAGCAGAAGCTATTATTAATGGAGAAAGTAGTTGAGGCTGAATGATACTTTATATAATAGCAATAGTATTGACGATACTATCACTAATAAGTGGAATGTGTATGTATGCGCGTCGAGCGATTATAAATAACTCCGGAAAAGGAAGAGGTCAGACAGCCCTCAGTGTTATTGTACCTGCTAGAAATGAAGCGGAGAACTTACCTAAATTACTTAACAGTATAAGTAAAAAGCAAGAAATAGAAGTAATTGTTATGGATGATGGTTCAACTGATGAGACACAAGTTGTCGCTAGATATTATGGTGCGAGCGTATATACTGTTGAAAATGATACTACATGGCAAGGTAAGTCACATGCTTGTTGGCAAGGTAGCAAATATGCAACGCATGATTTATTAATGTTTGTTGATGCTGATGTTCAGTTTGCTTGTGATGATAGTATTCAAAATATAGCCAATCAATATGATTTACAAGGTGGTAAAGGTTTGTTGTCAATACAACCTTATCACAAGATAAAAAAGCTATATGAAAATATATCGGCGATTTTTAATTTAATGACAATCGTAGGTATGAATCAATTTTCAATCACGAAATCAGCAAATAATGAGCAAGGCGCGTTTGGACCAGTCCTTGTGACAAATAAGCAAGATTATAAATTGACACAAGGACATTTGAAAGCTAAAAATCAAATCATTGAAGGCTTTGCAATAAGTAAAGCATATAATCAGCAAGGTTTGCCAGTTAGTTTGCATGAAGGCCAAGGCGTAGTGAATTTTAGAATGTATTCTCAAGGATATAAATCGCTATTAGAGGGTTGGAGTAAACACTTTGCACTTGGCTCTCAAGTAACTAAAAAGTCTACGCTTACGTTTGTATTTTTATGGCTATTTGGTTCACTTACAACAGTTTTAGCGATAATTTTTTCAATTAATTTAGGCTCGTTATATATATTATTAGCTATTACTCTATATTTTATATATGCGATACAATTTCATATATTTATTCGAAGAACAGGAAATTTTAATATTGTTGCGAGTTTATGTCATCCACTGCTCTTCATATGCTTTGTCGTGATATTTTTTAAATCATGGTTAGATATCAATGTATTCAAACGTATATATTGGAAAGGCCGTAGAATAGATTTATAGCTTATTTTTTTATACAAATGTCAAGAAGTTCTAGGCTTACTGAGGAGGCCAATAAATGAATCAATTAGAGAGAGATTATAACCATTGTCACAATATAATGAAAGAACATTCAAAAACGTTCTCATATGCCTTTGATTTTTTGGATTTAAAAAGGAAAAAAGCAATTTGGGCTATTTATGCAGTTTGCAGAATTATAGATGATAGTATTGATAAATACAAAGACCTTGAGCAATTAAACGGCATAGCTAGAGATTTAGATGTGATTTATAGCGATTGTGATTATATTCAAGCGTATCAAAGTGATGCAGCTATTATGAATGCTTTAAGTAATACATTGAATACATATTCAATACCTAAAAAACCTTTTGAATCTTTAATTCAATATGTGAAGGAAGATTTAGTTTTAAAAGAAATGAAAACTGATTCAGATTTATATGAATATTGCTATGGTGTGGCAGGTACTGTCGGTGAATTGTTAACTCCTATATTAACTTCATCAAATGAAAATAATTTCGAGCAAGCTGAAGAAGCTGCGATTGCTTTAGGCAAGGCAATGCAAATAACTAATATTTTAAGAGATGTCGGCGAAGATTTTCAAAATGGAAGAATTTATCTAAGTGTAGAAAAATTAGCTCAATATCGAGTTAATCTACATTCTATATATTATGAAGGAGTTACGCCAAATTATATAAAACTTTGGGAAAGTTACGCTACAGAGGCAGTTAGGTTATATGATATTGCATTAAACGGTATTAATTATTTTGACGAAGAGGTACGTTACATTATCGAATTAGCTGCGATAGCTTATCATGAAATACTTGTGGAAGTAAGGAAGGCAAACTATACGTTGCATAAGAAAGTATATGTAAGCAAATTGAAAAAAAAGAAAATTTATCGTGAACTTAGTGCGAAATATAATAGGAGTGAAACATTATGAAGATTGCAGTTATAGGCAGCGGTGTTTCAGGTTTAGCTGCAGCTTCAAGATTAGCAGCAAACGGTCACCAAGTAGATTTATATGAAAAGAACCAACAAATAGGTGGCAGGATGAATCAGATCAAGCAAGATGGATTTACATTTGATATGGGACCAACCATCGTAATGATGCCTGAGATTTATCGAGACGTTTTTAATTACGCTCAAAAAAATATGAATGATTACTTGGAAATTAAACAATTATCACATATATATGATGTTTATTTTAGTGAAACAGATCAAATTCGCGTTCCTACAGATCTTGCTCAATTAAGAGATATGCTTGAAAGTATTGAACCTAACTCTACACATGGTTTTATGTCCTTTTTAACAGATATATACGAAAGATACGAAATAGCACGAAAATATTTTCTAGAACGTACGTTTAGGAAACCTACAGATTTTTATAATCCTTTTACTATATATCAAGGTATGAAACTCAAAACATTTGATAAATCAGATAATTTAATTGAAAAATATATTGATAATGAAAAAATCCAAAAGATTTTAGCGTTTCAAACATTATATATAGGTATCGACCCTAAACGAAGCCCGTCATTGTATTCAATTATACCCATGATAGAGTTAATGTTTGGTGTTCACTTTATAAAAGGTGGTATGTATAGCTTTGTCAGAGCACTTCAAACACTAAATGAAGAATTAGGTACTCAAATTTATACCAACGCAAACGTTGAAGAAATTATCATTGATGGTAGGTATAAGTGTGCGGAGGGACTAAAAGTAAACGGACATATAGAAAAGTATGACAAAATAATTTGTACTGCTGATTTCCCATATGCTACTTCATCTTTAATTAAAAATGAACATCATCCTAAGAAGTATACGACACAGAAAATTGATAATATGGACTATTCTTGCTCAGCCTTTTTAATGTACATAGGGGTTGATAAAGATTTATCTGAAGATATCTTGTTACATAATGTTATATTTTCAAAGGATTTTGATAATAATATCAATGAAATATTTTCCGGAGAAATATCCCAAGATCCATCAATATATGTATACGCTCCTAGTGTGGAAGATCAGTCGTTAGCGCCAGAAGGTCAAACAGGTATTTATGTGCTGATGCCCGTTTCAGAATTGAAAACAGGTGATACGGATTGGTCTGATGAGTCAACAATCACACAAGTGAAAGATATTATTTACAATAAGCTTTCTACGATTAAAGCGTTAGAAGATTTGAAAAAGCAAGTTGTGACAGAAATTATTTATACACCTAAGGATTTTGAAGGAGATTATAATGCTAAATTTGGAGCAGCCTTTGGTTTAATGCCTACTTTAGCGCAAAGTAACTATTACAGACCGCCTAATGTGAGCAGAGATTACAAAAATTTGTATTTTGCTGGAGCTAGTGTTCATCCAGGGGCAGGAGTGCCAATTGTACTGACGAGTGCTAAAATTACAGTTGATGCTATGTTAGAAGATATTAATAATGGTATATAAAAAACGGGGTGGGACAGAAATCAAATTTTCTAATATAGATTTCGTAGTCCCACTCCGGCAAGAGTGACTAGGATTGAAAAAAGCTTGATATAGTCGCATTTTCAATTCAGTCACCTACTGCCAAATTGAAAACAAGCCTGAGACATCTATTTATGTCCCTGGCTCGCCTTTTTAACTAATCGAACGTAATGGTTTGTGGTGTGTCTAATTTTTTATCGTTCATAATTTTTATGGATTTTGGTATTACTTTAATTACACACAAGTTTGGATCATCTTTAGAGTCAAAAAAGGACTTATCTTGTTTGTTCCAAATCCAATCAATAGTCTCTTGATCTTTCAGTATTTCAACATTAGCATCAATTTCTAGAAAACTACGATTATTCGTTTCATCGTAACCTATAAGTACATGAGCTTTGGGATTATCTTTCAATTCAGCAATTTTTTTAGACTCAATGCTTGTCTTAGTATAAAGTGTGTGCCCATCATTATAAAATATCATGTATCTACTATTAGGTGTATTGTTATGTGCAGTAGATAGGACACCTATTTTTGATGTATTTAATATATTTTCAATTTCATTTTGTAATTGTTCGTTATTCATAATTTAATCACCTCTGATAATAATATACACTGAAGTTGCCTATAATATGTAAGGTATTAAAATTTATTTTATTTTTTAGTGAATTATACAAAAGTTAAAACGGGTATATGATTGAAAACACAATCTTAAGTTAAAGGACAATTATAAAGTGAATTTGTATGAAACAAGCTGGGAAGCAATAAAATCCATTTAGGAGTCATACTTAACAGAGTTTTTAGAACGAAAGATAATCCACTTTTTAAATATATAGTGAAGCATCAAAATGAGATAAATAAATTGTATTTTATCTTACCTTTAGAAGATTTAACTGACGCATCAGAAGTAAAACGTGAATATTACTATAAAGTTATAAAAGGATTTGTAAATGCTTTAGATAAGCATGATATACAACCTCATATTGTCACATATGAAAAGCTAGGTGAATTAGCCGAAACATTGACGTTATCTAACGTATTAGTAGCAAAAGATATTATGAGTTATCACAAAGAAATATATGACTATCCTCATGTAAAAAAGACTTTTGAAAATCATCAAGTTACAGTAATTGGACAGCGCGTGAATCATTATTTTGAGCCAACAAAGATTTTTAATAAAAAGCAACAGCCTTATAAAGTATTTACTAGTTTTTATAAAGCAAATCGTCAGGATTTAGTATACATCCCTAAAAAAGTTATCAATTTAAGCAGTTGTCTCAAATTGCAGAAAAGGGTTCAAATCAAAGTGACTTAAAATTTGAAAATAATAAAGATATAGAAAAGTTAGAGCGTAAAGCTTGGGATGATTTTTTAAATAGTAACATAGCTCATTATGATAAATTGACTGACGATGTGTCGCAGGATTTTGTAAGTGGATTAGGTAAATATTTAGCATATGGACTACTCGATATTCGTGAAATTATAAATGATTTACTTGAAGATTATGAGAGCGATGAAAAAAATTATGAAGCTTTTATAAGAGATGTTATATTCCGTGAATTTTATTATGTGTTAATGATGCAGTATCCAGAAACGGCAACTAAATCTTTTTCTGAAAAATATCGAAACATGCAATGGTCTTATAATAAAACACATTTTGAAGTATGGAAAAAAGGTCAAACTGGCTACCCAATCGTTGATGCTGCAATGAAGAAGCTGAATCGTACAGGATATATGCATAATCGCTTACGAATGGTCGTATCACAATTTTTAACGAAAAATTTATTTATTGATTGGACTTGGTGTGAGGAGTACTTTAGACAGTATTTGATAGATTATGATAATGCATCTAATGTACATGGATGGCAGTGGTCAGCATCAACAGGAACAGATGAAGTGCCTTATTTCAGAATGTTTAATCCTATACGTCAAAGTGAGCGCTTTGATAAGTAAGGGTATTTTATTAAAACACAACTAAAAATATTTAATGATGTGAGTAGAAAATACATTCATGATCCAACTAAATATAAAGACAAGTTACAAGAAATTTATCATATTGAAATTGGACAAGATTATCCAAAGACTATCGTGAATCATAAAAATAGTAGAGATTATGTTATGGATAAATTTAAGCAATTTTGACATGTCATCCAATAAAAAGGAGTGATTTATTTGTTAAAAAATGAAATACATCGTATTTATTTAGACAAAAATAATAATGAGGTAACTATTAATAGATTTAATGTGACATACCACTATACTATATTAGAACAAATTAATGATTTGCCACAATATGGTTATGCAGTTTTAAACCATTTATATGCTAATCCTGGTTTAGAGGCAGACTTCGAGCGTGTGTTTTTAAATAGAGATAAACATCTAGAGAATACTGAAGGGTTTGAAAATCTATTATTTCTAAAGCCACATAGTACACATGAACATCATGTTATCATTACGTTTTGGCAAGACGAAGCAGCTTACAAACATTGGCAAGAGTCTCAGGAATATAAAACATCCCATAAAAATAGAGGAACCAAACAAGGTGCTGATAAATCTATTGTAAACAGAAACCTATCATTTAATATTAGTTTAGAATTTAAATAACATAATTTTTGAATTAAATGATATTTCTGAAAACATATAGGCGAGTTATTTAAATACTAACTTGCCTATTTTTTAAGCGATATAAAATTTTTAGCAAAATCACTGATAAGCAGACTCATACTATAAATGAGGTTGTATATAACTCACTCTGAAATTGATTGAATATATAGTATCTTTAATAAAATGCAGCTATTGTGGCGTAAAATTTAAGAATTAAAAAATGATTAATATAGTTTGAAAAGACTGAATATAAATACTAGAAAAATAGCCAGTAAATGAGTTTATTATGAATTCATTTACTGGCTTCTTTAAATAATGATCTAGACAATTTGCTTTTCTAGACCTACTTTGAAATGTGTTATTTTCTTTAAGCATATTAATATATGACTTGTGTTGATAATGCTAACCTTGGTCAGAGTGTATTGTCATGCGATAATTCAGATGAGATTTTTTAATTAAAACCTTATTTTAAACATCGATGACAAGGTCTAATGTAGGACGTGTAGACATCATTTTCAGAATGATATAAATAAATCCATAAATGGAGATAAATCGAAACTATTTATACCCCATAGGGGTATATGTTATATTATAAGTAGCTTTACTATAACATTTTCATTAGGAGGGGTTAATTTGAATAATAATGGTGAAGCGCATAATCACCAAAATCACATGAATCACTCTAATCAAATGCATCATGATAACCATGCCTCACATCATCATCATAGTGGCCATGCACATCATCATGGAAATTTTAAAGTTAAGTTTTTTGTTTCATTAATTTTTGCAATACCTATCATTCTTTTATCGCCATTGATGGGTGTTAACTTACCTTTTCAATTCACATTTCCAGGTTCTGAATGGGTAGTGTTAATATTAAGTACAATTTTATTCTTTTATGGTGGTAAACCGTTCTTGTCTGGTGGTAAAGATGAAATTGCTACAAAAAAACCAGGCATGATGACCTTAGTTGCTCTAGGTATTTCAGTAGCTTATATTTATAGCTTGTATGCTTTTTATATGAATAACTTTAGTAGTGCAACTGGTCATACAATGGACTTTTTTTGGGAATTAGCAACCTTAATTTTAATTATGCTATTAGGACATTGGATAGAAATGAATGCTGTCGGAAATGCTGGAGATGCTTTAAAGAAAATGGCAGAACTATTACCTAATAGTGCTATTAAAGTTATGGATAATGGCCAACGCGAAGAAGTTAAAATATCAGACATCATGACTGATGATATCGTCGAAGTAAAAGCCGGAGAAAGCATTCCAACAGATGGTATTATCGTTCAAGGACAAACATCTATAGATGAATCCCTAGTCACTGGAGAATCTAAAAAAGTACAAAAAAATCAAAATGACAACGTCATCGGGGGTTCTATTAATGGGTCTGGAACAATACAAGTCAAGGTTACAGCTGTTGGAGAAGATGGATATCTTTCTCAAGTTATGGGACTTGTTAATCAAGCACAAAATGATAAATCTAGTGCTGAATTGTTATCTGATAAAGTAGCGGGTTATTTATTCTACTTTGCTGTAAGTGTTGGCGTGATTTCTTTTATTGTCTGGATGCTCATTCAAAATGATGTTGATTTTGCATTAGAACGTCTTGTAACTGTGTTAGTCATTGCTTGTCCACATGCTTTAGGCTTGGCAATACCTTTAGTCACTGCACGTTCTACTTCAATTGGTGCACATAATGGTTTAATTATTAAAAATAGAGAGTCTGTAGAAATAGCTCAACATATCGATTATGTAATGATGGATAAAACTGGTACTTTAACTGAGGGTAACTTTTCTGTGAATCATTATGAGAGCTTTAAAAATGATTTGAGTAATGATACAATATTAAGCCTTTTCGCCTCATTAGAAAGTCAATCTAATCACCCATTAGCTATAAGTATTGTTGATTTTGCGAAAAGTAAAAATGTTTCATTTACTAATCCACAAGACGTTAATAATATTCCAGGTGTCGGATTAGAAGGTCTAATTGATAATAAAACATATAAAATAACAAATGTCTCTTATCTTGATAAACATAAACTTAATTATGACGATGACTTGTTTACTAAATTAGCTCAACAAGGTAATTCAATCAGTTATTTAATTGAGGATCAACAAGTCATTGGCATGATTGCTCAAGGAGATCAAATTAAAGAAAGCTCAAAACAAATGGTAGCTGATTTACTATCAAGAAATATTACACCAGTCATGCTTACAGGTGACAATAATGAAGTGGCACACGCTGTCGCAAAAGAATTAGGTATTAGTGATGTTCACGCACAACTCATGCCAGAAGATAAGGAAAGCATTATAAAAGATTATCAAAGTGACGGTAATAAAGTCATGATGGTCGGAGACGGTATCAACGATGCGCCGAGTCTTATAAGAGCCGATATTGGTATAGCAATTGGTGCAGGCACAGATGTTGCAGTGGATTCAGGTGATATCATACTTGTTAAAAGTAATCCATCAGATATCATTCATTTCTTGACTCTTTCAAATAATACTATGAGAAAAATGGTGCAAAACTTATGGTGGGGTGCAGGTTATAATATTGTTGCTGTACCTTTAGCAGCTGGTATTTTAGCATTTATCGGCTTGATTTTATCACCTGCAATAGGTGCTATTTTAATGTCATTAAGTACGATTATCGTTGCAATTAATGCTTTTACATTAAAATTAAAATAAAAAATAGGAGTTTTATTATGATTAAAAAATTATTTTTTATGATATTAGGGTCATTACTAATATTATCAGCTTGCTCCAATAATGATGAAAAAGATAAAGATACTAAAGATCAAAAAAGTGAGACCCATATGAAGCATAATGATGAAAGTAAAGTTCCTGAAGATATGACATCGACTAATGAAGGTGAATTTAAAGCGGGAGATAAAGTAACGATTACAGCAGGGCATATGCCAGGTATGAAAGGTGCAGAAGCTACTGTAAAAGGTGCGTATAAAACATATGCCTATGTTGTAAGTTATAAACCCACAAATGGAAATGAAAAAGTAAACAATCATAAATGGGTCGTAAACGAAGAGATCAAAGATGCACCTAAAGATGGATTTAATAAGGGCGATACTGTTAAATTAGAAGCAAGTCATATGTCTGGTATGAAAGGTGCTACAGCCAATATAGATAACGTGAAAAAGACTACTGTTTACGTGGTTGATTACAAATCCAAAGATAATGGTAAAATCATTAAAAATCATAAATGGATGACAGGAAATGAACTGGAAGCACGCTAAAAATCTAGTTCTAAATTGAGAAATAAATAGATAAAAAAATATTCTCCTTAACAATAATAAGTTATTTAAATTATTGATTAAGGAGAATATTTTTTTATCGTTGCGATTGCGTATGCATTTATTCGATAACTTTGACAGAAAGATGCAAAATCAATTTACCTCTTTTACTTTTACCATTGACTAATCATAGATAGCCCATAAAAGCGCCACACCTTTAACACATTGTATAGCTCTACAGTAGCTATCATAAATGTTACTCATCCCAATCAATTTGTAGTTGCTTTAAGAAAGCTTCACGCTCTTTCTCAAGTTCAGGATCATGTTCCTCTGAGATAGGTGTTTTTTCATAAGAACGTTCTTCTAACCATTGTGGTGTTTTTTCTCTACTAATATATTGTTTTGAACCCACTGTATTTTTACTTTTAGCGTACTTTTTATTATAAATACGATTTTCAGGTTCGAATATAAATTCTAGATATTCTATTTTGCGTCCCTTTTTTGCTCTAACTTTATGTATCTTTAACGCTTTAAAAATATGACTGAGTTCGTTAATAATAGGTTTTAATACATTCTTATTAATATCGGTCATTCTATACGATGTTGGAATATCTAATCGCTCTCTAAAATCATTTATTTTTATTTTTAAATAACCTGTATGTTTAAACTGCTTAAGTATTCTAAACATGTTTTTAGAATACGTTGATTTAAGCGTCGTCATTTCTTCTAGTTCAAATTTTGTAAAATTATTCGTAATTGAATTAAGTATATGCTTTAGATTAGGAGATGTTGAAATCTCTAAATATTGTTCTTTTTTATGAATTCTATAATGATTAAACAATACAAATCGCTCTATGATATCGTCATCTTCATACTTAATTGTTAATTCCAACATTTTTTTATATACATCATCCAAATCTTTCACAAATCTACTAATATTACGCGTTTTAGGATTATAATTACTTAATTCTTTTAATTCATCAAAAGTCAGATGTAACGTGTAGGTGTCTTGTTCTTTTAACTTATTACACATCGCAAAAAACAAATTAATTTCTATGCTTGTAAATTTTCTTAATGGGACGAGGTTTAGATCGTTTTTATATACAACTGTTTCACCAGACATTTTATTATCACTCCATCATTAACTACATCATATAAAGGAGTACTAAAAAAATGAATACTCCTTTATACCAATTGAATATAAGCATAAAACACTTTTATAGCGGCGTCAATGAATAAAAGGAGTGATTATATTTAAACTACTCCCTTTATGTGGCAAAAACACTCCTTTTATGTGGCAAAAACACTCCCTTTATGTGGCAAAAACACTCCTTTTATGTGGCAAAACTACTCCCTCTAATACCTTGAATCCATTGTCTCTCTAGGTATAAAACAATCCCTAAAAAGGTTTTAAAAATATTTATAAAAATATATTAAAAAGGGCGACGTTTATACGACAGTAGTCACGATGAAAAAAGATCTGTAAATACCATGTTACATACATTTATACTTATACTGTTATTAATATGTGTATCATTACATCACTATTGTACAATTTAAAGTACGTTATAATGATTAAAGCTTTATGTAAAATAGGTATATTAATGATTTTAAAATTATTTTCGATACACAGAAATTGATTAAAACGTTAAAACAAACCAAACATGAAGGTAGTACAGTTTGGATTAATAAAAAACATCAACTCGAAGTATAGACGTATCTCCTAAGCATACATCTATAGAAAAATATAAGTCTTATGATTATATTAGTGGATTTGAAAATTTATTCATGAAAATAGAAAGGGAATAACTTTCTAAAAGTGGACTAGTCCACTTTTATGCATTCATCTTAATAAATACATAAATGAAGCAATTATTATTGCCCTCGTACCTATAAACGAGGGCTTATTTTTTGACTTTGAATCATTAGAGAATCTAAAACACAAAAATGATGATCCCTTCATCAATAATGATTAGAGGGATTATCATTTTTAATTTCATAGATTTAATAAACTTTTCAATCTATTATTTACTTCTATTACCTTTTCAGTTGTCAATATATCAAAATGTCGATATGGACGAGCATGTATATCAACAGATTTAATTTGTGTGCAGTCGATAACACCATTTATATGTTGATTTTTAGTCTTCACTAATACATCTGTTGGGTATTGCTCATCGTATCTTTTTATAACCCAAGCAAAATCGGAAACCTTATTAAATTCAGTATCACTTATGAATAAACAAGGACGATAGTTTTCTTTTTCATTACCAATGACTGGATTAAAATCTCATTTAATTAAATCATATTGATTTACCATAATTCACGTCCAACTGGTTGACCCCCATCATACTCGTTATGATCATATTTACCACCACTTTCAACAAAATCTCTTCATTTTTCTTTAAAGGAATCGGATTTAGTTAAAACAATTTGTCCTGATTTGACTTTTACTTCTATATCATCGCCAACTTTTAATCCTGCTTCCTGTAATGTATTTTTCTTTAAGCTAATTGCTTGTCCGTTTCCGCTTTTATATATTTTCACATATGTTGTTTGCACAAAATAAGCCTCCGTTAGTAATTTACGTGTCTTTACATAAATTATAATATGTTTACATCGATTTACCATTATCCTATCCTGCTTCAACTTCAATATACGACACAATGCATCAGTGTTCATTGTTAACCTCTCCGTAATTTTTTTGATTTTGTTCTAACTCTAATTGAAATCAATATAATTTTTCGGTACTATCTAACATTAATTTGTTCAGTTGGCGTTCGCCACTTCGTAAACGTTGAATACTTGATGCCGTCACACCTGTTTTTTGATGAATATAATACGCAGATAAATCGCTATTTAGGAGTCTTTCAATTGTTTCGATAATCATATTAAATGAGTGAAACGTTTAGAAAATACTAAAAGTAAAAGATTATGAATAAGGCTAGGGCGATAACAGAAACACCTATCATATAGTTACAGAATGTTTTGATTTTGATTCGAGTAATTTTTGTCATTTTTATCACCTCATTTTATAGTTGAGGTAAGGGAGGAGAATATCCCCCGATTACCTAATGAATATAACTTAATATTAGTTTGAATGTCAGTTGGCATGCAGTAAAGGAGATAGTGCTTTTTTATTGATTTTGAACATAAAAAAGATGACCATCGCAACAATCATCTCAAGTACACTCTTCAGATATGTACCGCAATTTGATATTTATCTCCATACATCCAATTCATACTTAACGGACTTATATGGACGGCTGAGAGGGCTTAAAATTCAAATTCATTGTGGTTTTTTCTGCCATCAACAATTTTATATATTTTAAACCGTGATTCGATGTTTCTGATGTCCTCAACCACATATTTGAGTATCTTTTCATTGATAGCTTTCATGTATACGTTTAACAAATATTAAATATCAGTATGAACGCAGTCACTAAATTCAAAAAGAATTAATAAAATAGGGACTTATTGATGTTACTTCAAAAATGGATAAATAACGTCTTTACATCTACATGCCTAAAATCAAGGATCAACAATTCTATTATTATAATAAAGAAAAGAAATTCAACAAATACACATATGACCGTTTCATAGACGTATTGAACATCAAATCAAAGCATACACTAAAAAACATATTAATACCCTAATGAAACACAAGCTATTAATCGTGAGCAATGTAGGAACTACAACTTAAGATATAAATGTTGAACAAAATGAGTCAAAGAATGTAGATACTAAATTACACAATAATAAGAATAATTCATCTGATTCACACAATATGCATTTAGTAATACTATAAACATAATCAACTCTACGGAACAAATTATTGCCTTGAAGATTTGAAGAGTGAAATTGAAGAAATCTTAATCCGTGTAAATCGAAAATAGAAAATACACAATAAAACGATTACCAAAGTATATAATTATCTATTTATAAGTATCAAAGGAGCATTTACTCAAAGATACGAAGAAGATTATAACAGAGGTGTTATTACAAAAAGTCCAAAAATGGCTTTATTTGGAGATCCACAAAATATTGTGACTACGCTAATTAAATCTATGATTAATAGATGATACAAGTTTTATATAAGACCTTGAGTTGCAGAAATAAAATGATTTATCTAAATTAATAATTTTTAATCGGAATATAGATGAGCACAAACATACACATCAGCATATTGATGTGTATGTTTGTGCGCTATCCTTATTACTTTATTTAAAGAAAAACAGTATATAGTATTACTGAAACTAAGTAATAATAAAATATAAAGCCTTATATTTTGTTTACTGCTCTAATTATTTCTTCTTCTGTTAGATCAATAATAAACTGATATTTTTCTTTATTAAGATCTAGTTTGCTTATTTCAATTTCAATTTTTTCTAATTCTTCAATTATATACTCTCCTTGAGACAGTATTTTAGAGTATATAGCTATTTCAGATGATTCTTTTTGTGTTTTAAAGGCGGATGCATCTTCATTTAATTCTTTTTCTAAAGTAGTTGAAATATCATCGGTAATATAAATTTGCTGACTATTCTATTTCTGTAATCTGCCCTCTATGTAATTTTCCTTACGATATTGTCAAAGAATATTTACATCTATTCCAGTATCCCTAAATATATCTTCGGGTTCTTTGCCATGATTATATTCTTCTACAGCTTTAAGTTTGAAATCATCTGTATAATATATGTTCTTACTAGTTACTTTATAAATATGAATATTAGACTCCAATTTTTGTCTAACCTCTTTGGGTAAAGTTGCCATTTTTTTCTCCTCTTCTTTCTTTTTTATTTTATTACTATAAATTGGTTACAGTTAAAAGCCAAAATATATATTTATATCATGAATAAAGAGAAGCGTATTTTCGATATATACTTATACATATGTGTATACATGTGTGTATGTTTATGTTAAAGTGGAAAAGGAGGTGTCTAAATGGAAATAATAACATTCGCAGCCGTTAAAGGTGGAGTAGGAAAAACAACATTATCCTATAATTTTTCCGCATATTTAGCTGACTTGGGGTACAAAGTATTAATGATAGATTTTGATCATCAATGCAATTTATCTCAAATCTTAGGAATTTATGATCAAAAAAATACTGTTTTATCTATATTTGAAAAAATAGATGCACTACATATTGAAGAAAAAGTTAAGATACACCGTATTAATAACAATATAGATCTTATCAGTGGATTTTTACGTTTAGATGAGTATGAGAAGCATATGAGTACGACAGATGGAAAAGACATGCAATTATATATGTGGCTGGATGATTACTATGAAGAATATAATATTGGTCAATATGACTATATTATTATTGATACACATCCTGATTTCAGTACATCAACAAGAAATGCAATTGTGGTAAGCCATAAAGTAATTTCTCCTAATAAGCCAAGTGGATTTAGTGATGATTCGAATGCAAACATTTCATATCGTATTAATAAATTAAAGAAGGATTTAATTGACTTTAGGACACGAGAAAGTTACGTAACAGCTAAACTTTTTTTCGTTGGAAATATGGTCAAACATAATACTAAATCATCAATCAATTTTAAAAAAAGCATTGAAAATCAAGAAGATTATATAACTTATTTTCCTGATAAGGAATTAATTACACGCAGTGTTTTAGAAAAAAAGCCCATTGTATCATTTAAACAAGAACCTACAATATACTTAAAGGAAAAAAGTTTTTTTCAGCAATTTATAAATAGTTGTAAAGCTATTAAAGATGCTTGATTAATACAAATTAAAATGAGTACTTTAATTTGTATTTACATCAATATATGTATGTACATTAACATGTGTATGCTTATACATATAATACATTATGAAAGGTGTTTTAAAATGGCGTTTAATAAAAAAATAGATAGTAACAATCAAGAAAAGAATATAGAAAAAGCTTTAGAGAATGCAGTATCACCTAATACATCATATAAAAAAATAGAGATTAAAAAGGATAAAATTAAAGAAAAGAAAAAAAGATATCAATTTATGTTACAGCCTTCAGTTAGAAAAAAACTAGATGAGTTAGTTGAAGAAAATAATTATTCATCATCTTCAGAATTTTTAAACGAGATTATAAAACAATTATATGTAAACTAGTTTTACATATAATATTTCAGATAAATGAAGGGAAAGTTAAGAAAACCCTATTAACAAAGAATTTGATTTGTTAATAGGGTTTATTTTTGTGTTTACACAAAAATAAACTTGTAAGTATATATATAAATAAGAACGTAAATAAACTTGTAAGTATATATATAAATAAGAACGTAAATAAACTTGTAAGTATATATATAAATAAGAACGTAAATAAACTTGTAAGTATATATATAAATAAGAACGTAAATAAACTTGTAAGTACTTAATATTGAAACAGCAACTTATATTATTAAGAAACATAATTTAATGTCAGTAAATAAAAGAAGATTGTTACCAGAAAAAATAGAGATATAAACATAACAAAATACAAACCTGACTTCGAATAAGCTAGTAAAGATGATATACCTATTAAAGAAAAAAATGAAATATTTAACAACTATGTACTTTATGTCATTATGAAATGATATTTTTTAGATCAATAAAGAGATATTGGATAAAACCTCTAATATTACATGTTAGTTATATTTAAATTTTAATTAATATATTTTATTATACAATTTAAATTTAAAATCAATTTGCAAAAAAGAACTAGATAATTTATACTTAAAATACATTAAAAGTTCACGAAAACGAACTATTAATATAAATGTAAGTAAAGAAGTATTCATAACTGTAAGTATAAGTATAAATAATTATGTAAATAGAGATATGAATATGATAATAAGTAAAATAGTAAATAGGATAACAAATAAGAAATATATGTCCCTAATCATAACTATAGAGCAAAGTTGGTTGTTTACTTATAAACGTAAATAAGAACGCAAATAAAGACGTAAGTAAAGATATAAGTATTAAGTTAAATAATTAAAATTAATGATTAAAGGAGCGTTTTAATATGGCTAACACTAAAACACAGAAGATATTAAGTATCTCAAAAACAAAAAGTGAGAATATCGCAGAATGGTTTGTCAGTGACGCACAGTGGAAATTATTAGCTGAACATTTAGAGTTAGGTAAAACAGCTATCTTCAAATATAAGAAACTAATCAAGATCAAAACTGAAGAAAAGGACGCACTTTATGCGTTAGGGGATATCTTCACGTTGAATCAACTAAACACTGTCATTGAGCTATTTAACGACGCTATAGAACACCCTGAAAAGTATAAAAAACCGAAGAAAAAATCTGACGTCGATTTAAAAGCACAAGCTGACGTAATACAAAAACATACGAAAGATATGAATATGGATTATTTAGGTTATCAAGCTAAGCCGACGGCAAGGAAAGAGAAAGCCGAAATAGAAACCGAAAACAAAACAGATAAACGGGCTCAAACCCCTACCAAATCAGAAGTTATCGCTAAACATAATGCTGAGCGTAAGGCGATGAAAGAAGAAATAGAAGTTTTGCCTAAAGATAGCCAAGAGCGAATGGAAAAAGAACGAGCGTATAAGCAATCAGAAGGCGATAGAATCGCTGAATTTTGGGACGCACAAAAGCGAGAACAGGAAGATAAGTAGGAGTGAATAGCGATGGCTAAGGTATGGAGATACACAATCAAGTTACCACCTATGGGGACACCGAGACCTCGTACAAGACGTTTAGATGATGGGCGTACTATCACGTATTATGATCAGTCTTATAGTGATTATTTAGACGCAATACAAGACGAATTAGCGAAAGATAATGCGATAAATGATGATTTCTATGATGTAATAAATACCGAGTTAGGCGTGAAAGCCGAAATCATGTTTTATGTACAAGCACCGAGAAGCCAAAAGCGATTAAAAAAGCTGACAAGGACGACAGCACCCGATATAGATAACTTGCTCAAAGCAGCGTTAGACGGTATTTTCAGAGGATTAGAAGTCAAAGACAGCCGAGTAGCTTTGGTATCAATGGGCAAATTTCAAGAAATGGAAAATCCAAGAACTGAGATAGTTTTAAGGGGGATTGAGTAATGGCGAACACAAATTTAGATAAGTTTCTAGTGATAGAACAAATGATGGACGAGGCACAGGGCTTAATGGAGCCGTATTTAAGCAGTTTAGAGCAACGTTATGAGTATATGAATGTGTTGAGAAAAGAATATAGTAATCTATCGCATACACTAGGCAAGATACAGCAACGTGTAATCAAGCAAGGTGATAAGCTCGAAGTAGACGCAGACGTAAAGAATGTAGCACAAAGTGCAAGAGACCGAATAGACGAGCATATAGAGGCGATAGAAGAAGATAAAGCAGATGGAGATAATCAACCATCAGTTAAGCAATTAAAACGTGCTAGAAAAAAGTTAGACGGCGAATTAGACGAAGACAGCATAGGAAAAGCATGGCGATTGTTGAAAGTTCGAAAAATCGAAATCGAAGAGTTAAATGTGCTTATGGACTTAATCGACGCTATGGAAGACGGTAAACAAGATAAAGCAGAGAGTATTGTTAAAAAGATTGAAAAGCTAAGAAGTGATTATACAAGTGGCTTTGTACGCTATAGAGAGGCATTAGAGCAAGGAGAAGACGTACAAAAAGAAGTTGATAATGTTATCGGAGATTTAGAAGATAGTGGCTATATACAAGAGGCTGAGAGCCTTACAGACGCAAGACCTAGTATTGCAGAAGAAAGAGGATTAAGACCTGACGCACAACCGCTTATAGACCTTTTAAACCCTATTAAGAGTGCAGGTTTAGAGTATTTTCAAAGTAGAAATAGGAACTCAGCATCATATGATTTAAACGTTGCGTTTGCGAAAGAAGTTGCTTATACAAGAAGAGCGTTATTAGAAGACCGTGAATATATCGGTACTAGAAACGCATTTAACCGTTTAAATACGGCGTTTGAGGAGCTTTCAGGCTATATGTACGACCGTTTTTATCAACTAGGAGGCACACCAGTAAATTATCACGGACATGATGATAGAGTTAGATAAAAAATAAAAGCAGCAACCAAGCACCATATTAATTATGGTGCTTTTTATAATGCCGTCATATCAAGGTTTTAAAGACATTTATAACCATAATCAAGTAATAAAAATAAAAGTTCGCTAAAACGAACTGTAAAATACAATAACCTTTAAAAAGGTATAAATAATTAAATATATCATTAAATAAGTAGATAAGTAAACAGTAATAATAAAAATTAAAAGGAAATTAAGCGATATACAGAGTATATAATCAAATAAAGAACAATATAAAATTAGAGGTAGAAATAAAATAAATATAAGTTC
>OBXY01000094.1_pt1 | contig 25725 bp, 20 predicted proteins | sample 1476701 | NCBI WGS metagenome assembly OBXY01 (sample SAMEA2580187, study PRJEB22360) | human gut metagenome | biome: human gut; feature: human-associated habitat; material: faeces | place: Denmark | collected 2008/2010 | reverse complement strand
AATAAAATCGGCATACTACCTACTGGGTCACTAGCATGATTCTCAATACGAATTGAACCATCTGAAGTTGTTCTTTCTTTACCCATTTGCAATTGACTTAAATAACCATCCGCTCTTGTTACATTTGCTGCAGGACCCACCATTTTAATTGTCGTACCTGAAAGTAGCTTTTTATCTCGGTTATCTTCTGTATTTAGCGCTTTTAATGCATTACTTAATGTTAATGTGCCACGACTATGGGAACCTAGGTATAAATCATCTTTACCATACTGCTTCATAATATTCATCGCTTGTAAACTTGAATTATCCATACCTAATAGATTTCCAAAAGAAGTTTCAAACATTTTCTCATACCCCGCCACTAAGAGCTCTGACAAACCATTTTTCGCTTCAGGATGGTGAACAAAATAAACATCTTTATATATTTTTTGATCTATATTGCCTGTTTTATCATCCCTGCCCGCAATATAGTTTTGTACTGCAAATTTTGCGACAGAATTACGATCATTAAAGATGCCATTAAATGCAACGACATATTTACTCTCTGTTTTCCCTGTTTTTGGATCAGTATAAGTAACTTTTTGTAATTGATTGCGTTCTTGATCTGACAACTCATGCAATTGATAAATATTACGTCCTTTTTCTAGTTGCTGCTTAAGGTATTTTGTTCTATCTAACCCCTTAGCATCCGCTTCTTCATTTATTTTTTTCAGAATTTCAGGATCATCTATAAGGTCTCCCTCTTCATTCACTTTATGAGTAAACATCCGATGCTCAGCTATAAACATCGTTCGATAAGCTTCATCCGTAACACCACCAACATTCTTCGCAAACGCTTGAATCGTTGCAACATCCTGTTCAACTTCTTTTTGCATTTTCGCATGATCTACTTTTTCAAGTTTGTTTACTTCTTGCTCAGTAGATTTCTTGATAGTCTCAATATTCTGTTTACCCTGCGTACTCGCAATATTAAAGTTACCATCACTAATCACAGCATTAGTTGTACTCTGATTATTTTCACTTTGACTGCTATTGCTGGCTAAATTAGCTAGACCAATTTTTGCTGCAGCGTATAAATCTGTGCTATGAACATCATTTGTACCTAAACCAAATTTTACCAGCGATTGATTTGCTTTATTTGGATTTGCCTGCTCAAAGGTTTCGCCCTTTCTATCCTCACCACGATAAATTTTATTTAAAGCTTTATCCTCATCAGAAGTTTGATCACGATCTACAGAAAAACCTCCCATCAATCCCATCGCAGATGATTTCGCATTAGAATAATTTTGAATATTTGAATATTCGAAATCTTCTGCTGTCATTTGATTTTTCTCTTTTGGTGCACTTGAAAGAATAGAGCCACCAACAGAAGAAACTTTATTTTTTACATTGATATCATAACCATCATTACCTGCAAAAATTCCTGCCTGTTCATTTACACTCGCATAGTCTGTATTGACTTTCGATTTATTGAAACTACCACCCGCAGCAAAACCATAACCTACTGTCACACTAGCACTTACATTCATTTGCTTACCGTGATAGCTAGATTTATCTTGCAAGCTTTCAATTTTCAGATTTTCTGCATCTAATTCGACACCTTTACCTTTAACTTGACTGCCCGCAAGGGTTACATCTCCGTCTGCTTTAACCACTGTTTTACTTTGGCTATCTCCCACATGGCTTGCAACATAAGTGGTTTCATCACCATTGCCGTAGCCTTTCCCGTAATTACCCCCTACAGTAACCCCGGCAGCCTCACCATTACTCACTTTAATGGCTACCCCTGCATTAAAACCACTTGATTTATTGGTACTACGTTCTTGGTGGTTTTGTTCTGTGGCTTTGATATTGACTTGGTTATCTGCAATCAATGTTGTGCCTTGTTTGCCTGAGATATCTGAGCCTTCAATATTAATATTGGAATCCTTTCCTGCACCTGTCGCCATAATATTTACTTTGCCGCCAGCATTAACTTGGGATTTATAGGCTGTTTTTCCTTCAGTATGAGAGTGAGATTCGCTCTTCTGTTGACCATAAGTGATTTGTACACCGATCAAGGAGTCGACATCCCCTTCACCATTCATAAAATCTTTGACATCGGTTACAGCTTTTTTTCCAGATTGGTAGGCACGATAAGCCTCAAAGCCAGCATTAGCTGCCGACATAGTATTCACTCGGTCATGTTTACTATCGCCAACTTGTTTAGTGGATTCGATAGCCCCTTGTACTGCTTGAATAGCAGAAATAACAGGAGAGCTAATAGCAATAGTTAAACCTTTTTGCTCAAATTTTTGTTTGGTATTGGTTTCATATTTGTCATCTGCAGCTTTAATATCGACTTTTTTCGCCAGAATATTCACATCGCCGTCTTTGATTGCACTCACCTTACTCGCAGTTTGAGTATAAGTGTTTTCCGCAATCATCGTCGTATTGCCGCTTAAGCTACCTACTTGGCTACCTTGTGCATAAAGCTTAGTCTGATCACTTTCTGTGGTTTGTTTTTGAGAACCAAAGGTTACTCCAATACCACCTCCCAATATGCCTGATTTTTCCCAGATAGTGCGCGTTTCCTAACGCGTGCCAAAAACATCCGTTTTGTTTGATTCAGGTTTTTACTATTTTTATTAACAACTTCAGTTTGCTCAAGACTTGTTACAATTAGACTGTTTTTATTTCTTATATTTATCATATATAGCACAATCTTTAGGTCTATGATAACAATAAAGCCAACTGTTGGTTTTAAATATATAACCATTTTCATATATGCATTTAGCATATAAATCTTGGTTGTTATCTATATGGTGAATTTTTTCAAAACATTTATTTTTTAATTCTGCTGATGCTTTAACTTTACTTTCTCTGTGTTCCCAGTATGCCATTTTATCTATGGTATAACTTTCCCTATAAGTAAACATTGTCCAACATCCTGATAAAAAACAAGAAATAATAACAATACTTAAAAATTTCATCTTTCTTTTCCCATATTTTCAAACTCTCTGACCCCAAAAGATGGCGCGCGTCTCCTGACGCGTGTCCAAAACATCAATTTCGTTTGATTAAGATTTTTACTATTTTCATGAATAACTTCAGTTTGTTTATTTTTAGTTAGATATAAGCACGCGTAAGGAGATGCACGCTATTTTTTTGGAGGGCTAAACGCTATTTTCTTTCTTTGTGTTAAAACGAAATAAACAAGCGCATATTGTGGGGAGGATGGCGATGGGAAGTCAACGGGAATTTACAAAAGTGCGGTTAAAAACGAGGGAGATTTTGACAGCACTTTTGGTGGATGAGGTATTTACTTCTATATTAGTTTCTATATTTCTTGTTTTCTATATATACTGTTGAGTTGGTAATATCCAGAGCTAGGTATCAAACACACTTAGTAAATTTTTCTACACCTAGCCACAGTTAGAAAGTTTTCATTTCCTATATTTATTATAAGCATCACAAACATCTTTGAATTTATAACAATATGCATAACTAGCATTAAAAACAAATCCTTTATCTCTTAAACACATGGCATATCTTTTATTTGACTCTTCTCTGTCTTTTACTCCGACAACTTCAGGAAATCCTGAAACATCTTTAATTTCAAGTCCTTGAATAGACTTATTAAAGCAAGCCATATGAGTATCTTTAGTTAAAGGTTTTTTTGTATCTTTGTTAACCCAGATACTCTCATCCCAATAAGATGAGTATGAAGGCATTAAATCTAGAAACAAACAACCTCCTAGAGATAGAGTCACTAATACATAAATAAAAATTTTCATTTATTCACCTCATTTACTTTATTAAATTCTCTAAGTCTGCTGCTAGGATATACCTTATTTAAAACATCTTTTGTTTTCTCCCATTCTACTATTTTTTTCTCATCATCTATTTTATAAATATACTTCAAGTTATTTATATTCTGATTAGCCTCTGAATGCGCCTGACCAAATGATAACCCCTCTACTTGTTTAGCATTCGGGTTATTTCCAATAAATAGTCCTCCTAATCCAGAATAGACCGCATCTCCCTTAACTCCATGATATTCAGTATTGACGCCTCCAAACAATTGTTTCGCTTGTTTATCTACTCCCTCTGATGGATAGGAGCCTCCTAAATGCAAGAAATTCACTTTTGTATTGTCATACCGATTTCCTACATATTCCGACCAATTCAGCATATTTTTATTCCCTGAAACACCTAGACTATGTGTCACATTATTCGCACTTATCGGCTCTTTTCCTTGGGAGATTCTATGTGCATTATATTCATTCAGTTTTTTAGTAATTTGAGCGTGATCCCTCGTGGCATTTGAGGCACCAAACACACTTGGTAAATTTGCCCATGCCCTAAAACGCTCAAATACAGTGAAGATAAACTCATTGAGATAGTTGGTACTACCTCTATTTAAAATGACAGCCGTTTCATCAATCGACGATAAGTCTTTATCATATAAAATCGCACTTGATACTTTATCTTCTCTGTTTAAATTTAACATACCCGCCGTTGCAACTTTACTGAGTAATTGTGCTTGTTCATCTGTAAGGATGTCATTACCATAAATAATACGTTTTAATGCTTGTGAATTATCAGATTTAAAATCTAAATAGCTTATGTGATTACAATTTTCTGTTTTCTTTTGAATAGAAAATACAGAATCTTCATTTTTTTCCATTTGATAATAGATTTCATCACCCACACTATTAACATTTTTCACAAATTTTGTCGCCACGTTTAAATCACGTTCTAAGTCGGACTTGATCGATTCAATATCCGCTTTAGCTAATTTTTGATGACGATTTTCCTGATTTAAGGCTTCAATCGTTTCATTAATAGATTTCCCGCTTAATTGCTCTTGAGCTTCCTTGTCTCTAATAATGAGATTTTTGGTGTTAATTGAACTTGTTGTAACGCCATATTCACTACCTTTATCGCTTACTTGTCCTAAAAGTCCGGTAATCAATCCTTTCGCTAATCCCTAGTTTCCTTGAGAGCCAATGCCGGTGATTCCTCCGGTTTCCACTTTTCCGCTTCCATCAGCGTTATTTTTGCCGATCTTTTGCAATTCGACACCACCGATTTCTTTTGGCGTATTTCCACCACCTATAGTAACGCCTCCTCCAACGCCAAATCCTTTCGCATTGTGGCTTGAATAGTTTTCTATATCCGAATGCGTTATCGTGCCCGTGCTAAACCGGTTTTTGCCCTCATCCTTCGCCTTTTGTGTCGAGGTGATGAGACAGCCTTTTAAATCCGTATGGTTGACATCAATGCCATACCCTTCATCACCAGCATAAATTCCAGCTTGTTCATTGATGCTGGCGTGGTCGGCATTGATTTTCGATTTATTGAAACTACCACCTGCGGCAAAACCATAGCCTACTGTCACACTAGCACTTACATTCATTTGTTTGCCATGATAGCTAGATTTATCTTGCAAACTTTCGATATTCAAGTTTTCAGCATTAAGTTCTACTCGTTTGCCTTTTACTTGGCTACCAACAATATTGGCATTACCACCTGCATGAATCACTGTTTTACTTTGGCTATCTCCTACATAACTAGCAACATAAGAGGTTTCATCACCATTACCTTAACCTTTTCCGTAATTACCGCCTAAAGTAGCCCCAACAGCCGCACCATTACTCACTTTAATGGCCACCCCCACATTAAAGCTGCTCGATTTATTGGTGCTACGCTCTTTGTGCGTTTGTTCGGCTGCCGTGATGTTGATGTCGTTCTCTGCCCCCAAGAAGGTTCCTTGTTTACCGGACACATCCGAACCGTTAATGGTGATGTTGGATGCTTTGCCTGCCCCTGTAGCAACAATATTTACTTTGTCTCCGGCATTCACTTGAGATTTGGCCGCGGTTTTTCCTTCAGTATGCATACGTGATTCGCTCTTTTGTTGGCCGTAAGTTATTTATAGTCCCACGACGGAATCCATATTTCTATTTTTCATCGCCTCTTGTCTGGCTCGATAGGCATCCATCGCCGAGTTCGTCGCCGCCATGGCGTTGACTCGGTCATTTTTGCTTTGACCGACGCGCTCAACGGATTTCATCGTCCCTTGCACGTCTTGTAAAGCAGACAGTATCGGAGAAGTAACGGCAAGGGTTACCCCTTTTTGCTCAAAGGTTTGTTTGGTGTGTAAATGCTTGAGTCTTCAGCTAAGTCATAATTGTGCCTGTGGCAGCAGATCTTGCCTTTAGAAAAGTGCGGTCAATATTCAAGAGATTTTAAAATTCACTGAATATTGACCGCACTTTTAAACACCTTTGTTAATTACTGCCAAGGCTTAGCATCAGGTTTGCTGTGTTTTTTTCGCCATTGAATACATGCAGGTCTATTCCACATTGTTTTTTCTTCACAGATTGGTCCACCTTCTAAATACCAGCCTTTTTTCTCTAAACAAAGATTGACCTCCGGATTATCACTTTCACCGGTAACAAAATCCATACCGCAATCCTTCATATCTTTTTTTCTTCTAGCAAGATATTTAGTTAAAACATCAGGATCTGAGTTCGGAAATAATGCTTTCTCATTATGTAGCTGCCAATGATCATGTGGTGGAAGTGGTTGAAACCATCCACTACAGCTTGTAAGCAATAAGATTGAGGGTATTAAGAATAAAAATCTTATTTTCATTTTATTTCTCCTTCGCTTTATTTAATTCAAAAATAGTTCTTTCATTTCCCATTTTAAGATCTCCCTCAGTTCGATATCCATCAGTAATACATTGTCGTTGTCCTAAGCCATGGCAATTATGTACTGATGAATTGTCACCAAATATATCGCTAATACGTGCAATCCAACCTTTATTGAGATTATTTTCAGATGTCGTTGCGGGGTTTCCTCCCAATAAAATCGGCATACTACCCACTGGCTTAAATCGATATAGCCTTCCCGAGCCGTGATTTCTATGCCTTTCGCGCCGTTAATTATGTTACCTTGTCCACGAATGTCTTGCTCGTGATAGTCTGCGTGAGCATGTTTAATACCGGTGCCAACCTCAACTCGAGCTTATCGTGCCGGTGCTAAGGTCGTTAATTGCCTGATAATCCTGTAAGGCCAGCACCGCGCCGGTGCGCGTAATCATAGGGATAATAAAAAGTGCGGTCCAATTTTTACGCGTTTGATAAAACACTGCAGAATCTTACCGCACTTTGACGACACTTAACGTTTATGTTTTGCCCACTATTCGCAAACAAAAACATAAGTGTTTTTTCCTCTCACTCGACTTTGCTATCTAATCCCAAAATCCCTTTTCGTGTAAGCAGTTATTTAATTCCATGTCCGCTTTTTCCTTTTCTTCTTCAGTGTTTTTGGGTAAATATTTTGTTTTTTCACGACAAATATCCCATATTTTTTCTTCTTTATCAGATAATTTAGTTGGAATATCACCATTCCACCATCCGACAAGATAAGAACCTTGCTCTAAGCCGCAACCGGATAAAGTAAGAATATATATAATAGTTAATATGATTTTTTTCATAATTAATTACTCCGGTGTTACTATTTTAGGTAATATAGATTTTTTATAATCAATCTTCTACTAAGAGTAAATTTGAATTTAATTTTGTTAGCATATTTTTTGAAACATCATCTATACTACCAGTATCCTTCTTGTTCCATGCAGGCTCTTGTATATGGAACTCTTTTCGAGCCATCAGGATCTATTGATTGAGGATACATTTCTTCAGATTTACGTATACATAGACTATATGCCTCCATTTCATTTTGAGATGGCATTACTCCGTTATTCCAAAATCTTTCAATGGGGTCATCAAATAACACTCCACAGCCAGATAAATAAAATATTAAAGGTAAAATAAAAATAAAATATTTTATGCATTTCGTGTAGTTATCCGTTTGCTGTGTGGCATTGTTATAATCATCTCGATCTATACCACAACTAGATAAAGTAAGAATATTTATGATAGTGAGTGTAAATTTTTTCATAAAAGAAATCATTATTAATACCTTTTTTCTTTCATGCAACTATCTACATATTCCATACGATCATAGTATCCTTCTTTTTCGTTAGGATATATTTCATAAGCCTTATCAAGACATTTTTTAATTGCACTCATCTTAGATTCGGAAGGACGAATACCATCATTCCAAAACCTAACCATGGGATCATTGACATCTGAAATACAAGAAGTCAGTAATATAAATAAAGGTATTAATATATTTTTTTTCATTTCCTTACTCATTATTTTATTGCTTGAGGCTTAACTTCAATTGGTAAAGACGGATTTGGATTATTTTTTGTTGGTTGCCACTTTTCTTTAAACTCTTCCCAATACTCGTTTGCAATAGCACTTTCTTTAGCTACTACAATACCTTTATTATTAATTGGTTTACCATCCTCATTAATAAGATATTCACTAGGTCTTTCTGCAAAATAACTACTATGCGAGTAAGTAAACCAAGTATTTTCCACTCCGCCTGTAGGTTCATTACCGCCTACAATATATTTACTACGCAAACCAATTAATGGTGTTCTTCCCACAAAGTCGGTGTAATGCACTGCAGATTTTACTGTGCCGTTACTTGTTTTCTCTTGGTTATTTTTATCTAAATAGCGATAGCTTCCGTTAACATGTGCAAGTTGATTGGCGTAATCCTGCACATTCGTCGCCGTACCGTAAAAACGGGATTGACGTATCGGGATATGGGTTAAACCGTTTCTATTGGCATATTGTAACGCCACGCTCGCCGTTAGACCGCCTCGGCTGTGATTACTCAAATCAATTTGATATTTGTTGTCTTTAGCATATTGGTAAAGTTTCACATTCGCTTTTTCTGCTGTCGTTAACGGTAATCTGCCTCCCAATAAATCATTAGTTTTATCGTAGGCTGCATAAAGCAATTCCGAAAGTAGGTTACTTGTAGGTCGGTTATAAACCACTGCAACACCTTCTTTATTGGTTGCCCATTTGTTCTGTTTTATCGCATTTTTTAATGCGTCATCTAATGGATTCATAATACCGTTATTGGAAATGGTAATAACATTATTCGAATCACTTGGCTTTAATTCCGAAATATCAAAGATTTGACGTTTATTTCCTATTTCTGCTCTACCATTTTCCGTTGGGCGTTTCGAACCATCCCGATTGAAATTAGAACAATACAGTGAATCTTGTTTGCAAGTTGTTAACCAAATTTGTTCAGGTGCAGTAGCCGCTCTAACAACTGGGTCGGTCGCAACAGCTGTTCCAACGTATTTTGTTGCATCGGCATTACCCCAACCTTGTAAGCTTCCAAGTGCCAAATCTACATAAAAAGCAACTTTCTCAAGTTTATTTGCACTATTATCTAATGCCAGAGACTCATCAGTGTTATAGCCTGTTTTACCGTCTTCTCCGCGAGTATTTCTACGGATTTCAACGGCCTCAGCTCGTTTCTTATCTGCGATATTATACAGTTCTTTCTTAATATCTTGGCGAGTTTGGTCAAATTTTTGAGTCACATTTCTTTGTAAATCAATTTCTCTTTGAACCTCATCTCTATTAAAATGATTCTCTAATTTACCACTTTGACTTTGAGCACTATCGAGAGTGATATCTGTTTTTATAGCAGAAATAGTTTCATTGACCGTTTTCCCCGTTAGAGACTCTTGTGTACTTGTATCACGAATTTCAATATTCTTAGTATTAATACCACTTTTTGTTGTGCTTGATTGGCTATCCTTGTCATAACCAAATCCAACGCTATGTGTTGTTTCTACAGAATCCCATCCCGCTGCTAAAATTGGATTATCCGTTTTTACTGTCGTTTCTTTACCGTTCGCATCTCTATACAAAGGCTGGCCTTCCGCATTTTTCGCCTGAACGCCACTTTGTGCTTGACCATCTTTACCAAATGGTGTTTCAAAATTAGCCGATACACTACCACTTACACCAAAACTGCTGCCACTATAATTTGAGCGATTTTCAATATCTGAATGAGTCAGGCTACCAGTGCTAAAATGATTTTTGCCATCTGCTTCTGCCTTTTGGGTAGAGGTAATCAATGCACCTTTAAGATCGGTATGCTTATTAACATTAATATCATAACCTTCATCTCCGGCATAAATTCCTGCCTGTTCATTCACGCTTGCATGATCAGCATTGATTTTCGATTTATTGAAACTGCCTCCAATGGATGCGCCATACCCCACTGTCACACTACCATTTACATTCATTTGTTTACCATAGTAGCGAGATTTATCTTGCAAACTTTCGATATTCAAGTTTTCAGCATTAAGTTCTACTCGTTTGCCTTTTACTTGGCTACCGATGAGGTTCGCATCACCACCTGCATGAATCACGGTTTTACTTTGACTATCACCTACATGGCTTGCAACATAAGTGGTTTCATCACCATTGCCGTAACCTTTTCCGGAATTACCGCCTAAAGTAACCCCGGCAGCCTCACCATTACTCACTTTAATGGCTACCCCTGCATTAAAACCACTTGATTTATTGGTACTACGTTCTTGGTGGTTTTGTTCTGTGGCTTTGATATTGACTTGATTATCTGCCATCAAAGTCGTGCCTTGTTTACCAGAAATATCCGAGCCTTCAATATTAATATTAGAATCCTTTCCAGCACCCGTTGCCACAATATTCACCTTGCCACCCGCATTAACTTGAGATTTGGCTGCGGTTTTTCCTTCAGTATGCGTGCGTGATTCGCTCTTTTGTTGGCCGTAAGTGATTTGCCCCCCTACTACGGAATCCACATCGCTATTACTCATTGCTTTTTGAATAGAGTTGCTAGCTTTCATTACGCTATCAGCTGCACGATAAGCATCAAAACCAGCATTAGCTGCCGCCATCGCATTTACACGACCATGCTTGCTCTCACCTACTTGTCGAGTTGATTGCACCACGCCTTGTGCTGCTTGCATAGCAGAAATAACAGGAGAGGTAATAGCAATCGTTAAACCTTTTTGCTCAAAGGTTTGTTTGGTATTGGTTTCATATTTATCATCTGCCGCTTTAATATCGACTTTTTTCGCTAGAATATTCACATCGCCGTCTTTGATTGCACTCACCTTACTCGCAGTTTGAGTATAAGTGTTTTCCGCAATCATCGTCGTATTGCCGCTTAAGCTACCTACTTGGCTACCTTGTGCATAAAGCTTAGTCTGATCACTTTCTGTGGTTTGTTTTTGAGAACCAAAGGTTACGCCAATACCACCTCCCAACATGCCTGATTTTTTCTTGCTGTAATAATCATCAGAGTAGACTCGGTTCTCAGCCTCACGAATATCAATATTTTTGGCCTTCACCGTCAAACCATTACCAGCTGCTACATTTGAGCCTTGAATAGTGATATTTCCATTATTTGAATGAAGATTAATTTTATCGGCATCCAAGATTGAACCTTGAGCAATATCATAATTGTGATTATGGCGACGAGTTTCGCCTTTTGATTGGAATACACCATGCTTAGTCCATTTTGTTGCCTCTGATAAACGTTCTTGCTGACGACTTTCATGAATATTAATATCACCTTCTGAAAGCACGCTCATTGTGCCATTACTTACCGCAGAAGCCCCGCGCATTTCAATAGCATTTTTACCCGCAAAACGAGCATCGCCTTCAATATTAAATTCTGACCCAATCTCATTATTCTGGTTGAGTTTATAATAGTTATTACTGTCTTTTACAAAAGATTGTTTATTTTCAGTTTCAACCGTACCAACATTCAGCGTATTGCCAGCTTGAATATCCGCATTCCCTTTCACATTAATCTGTGCACCTTTGAAGGTAATATCTTCCGTGGCTTGTAATAACAACTGCCCTGGATTATTTTTCTCTCCTACATTAATTGCACCAACACGATTAATCGTTTTATGCTTAAAGTGTTCATTATCTGCTGTTTCAGAAAGTGTGCTGGCAATATTGATATTTTTCGCATGACCAACCAAATTTTCTGTAGCGTTAAGTTCTCCCCCTAAATTATCTAGGCGATTTTTCGCAAACAAATAAAGTTCTCTGCCTTGCAGTTTTCCACCCAAGTTTTCAACATTATTGGCACTTAAGTGGGTAAGGTTACGACCTGCAATCACACCACTATTTTTCATATTGCCTTGCGTATTGATAATTACATCATTTGCAGAGATCACTGCACCACGGCTGTCAATATCCGTATTACGCCCAACAATATAAACTTGTGGTACCAATACCTCTGCTTTACTACCATCTTTGAGTGTAACTTCACGTTTAACCATCCATACCATATCAGATGTTAGTTCTTTCATCTGTTCTGATGTTAATGCTACACCTGGAATCAAATTTAAACGCTTAGCATATTGTGCACCATTATCCATCAGAGCTTTATATTGATCATAATCTGATAAATACCCATCAAGGAAACGTCTGCCTGTTAGCTTATTAACTTGCTCATTCACCAAGCGTTGCTCATAGAAACCATCACCTAAACGTTTAAGCAAATTTTGAGGATCATTGCGTAATTGCTTAAACATATAATCAGAACTTAGCCATTTTGATTTCTGTGTAAAACGTGGATCTGTTTCAACTAAAAACTGTCCTGATACTGCGGGGTTGATTTTATAAAGACTTGCCTGTGGTAATAAAATATCCGGTAAGTGTGTTTTTATACCAATATTATCTTTATTTTTTACTACACCAGAGGTAACCGCTGCTAAATCAACACGATTTGTATTGAGATCTGTTTTTAAAGGTGTTTTCTGTTCAAGAGATACTCCTTGAAAATCAGATTTACCATTAACAGTTGTCCCTGTTTTTTCGACAGGTTCGCCAATTGTCAATAATTTCAAACCAAAACTAAAATCTTGGGTTGGATGAACATCAGTAAAATCACTATAATTATGATAGTGATGATGCCCCTTTCTACCGCGTTTGCGTCTCACTTTATATTCTTGAACGAATTGACCTTCATCAGTGATATCAATCGTACCGTGTATATCATCATTATCTAATTTAGAAATTGCACCACTTAAACGTTCATTTGTTGATTGAGTAAAGATCTTATCGTCGAGTAATAATTTTTGACCTACAAAAATTTGACTTTGCTTATTATTCAGATCTTCACCTGAAAGGTGTAACTCTCCACCAATTAATATTTTTGCTGGATCCTGATGTTCTATTGTTGAAGTAGTCGTTGTTCTCGTATAACGCCATTCTTTCCAACCAAATCCTTCTATACGTGTGCCATTGTTTAATTGGAAATATGAATTTGGATTACGACTACCATTATTCAGGTTATAGTAGCCATCAACACCACCTCGATAACGATGTGAATCACTTCCTAATGAATATTCATTAATCTGTTCTTTTTCTACTTTTTTACCTAATTTTAAGTGTAAATCTTGGTTTAAAAGATGATGTGTGTTAATCCAACCACTTTCTAAAGCTTCAATGGTCGCACTTCCGTTATCAATGCTATTTGCGTAACCAGTTGCTTGATTATTTTCATCAAGTTTTCCACCGATATAGAGATTACCAAGGCTTAAAATTAAGGAATGATTGCGATTGATAAGATTCCCCACACCTAAATCAAGTCTCTCACGAGCAGCAATAGTGGCTGCAGTTCCATCAGCATTCTCAAGGTTATTTAATTTATTTGCTTGAATGGCAAGGTGCCCGCCATAAATACGCGCAGTACCGATATTATTGACATCATTGGCTTTAATCACTGTGCTATCGCCATCAATTAAGCCAAAATTATTTAACTTATTAGTTTGAATACGTGTATTTATTGAAGAAATTTCTGCATTAGCATTATTTTGAATAGTAGATCCTTCAACTGATGCTGAATGACCTACCACAAGGTTGGAATTATTAACAAAATCACCTTTTGTTTTAAAAGTAAGATTATTGTCTACACCAAAGGCTTTATTTAGGGTAAAGCTATCATTTAACTCAATACCCAAATCTCCTTTTGTACTAATAGAACCCTCATCAACTAATGTTTTAGCTTGCAATGTTGTGCCAACCACTGATTCAACTTTTCCTAGTGCGTTATTTACAACTAAGGTCAAATCTGGATTTATAATATCAACTCGACCATCTGATAAAATCTCACCTTGTTGATTATCAAGAGATTGATTAACCGTAATATTTGCTGATTTTCCAGCATAAATACCACCCGATTGGTTTTCAATATGCTCTGCATTCATTACTAAATTAGCTGTTTGAATACCTTGAGTAGGGGCATCTTGCTTAGCTTTTGTATTTTTATTATTTACATTTGTAACATTCAACACTAAACGATTTGTTGCACTAACCAAAGAGCCTTTATCACCTTCAGACTGGTTATCCATCTTGGTCAAATTTAATGTTGCATTCACACTTTGAACAATGCCACCTTTGTTATTTAAATTTGTACCAGATAATGTTAAATCCTGAGATGAAATTACACCTTGCGCATTATTTATTGCAGCAGAAGAAATCGATGCTGTTTTCGCTGAAATATCACCTTGTTTATTATTCAAATTTTGGGTTTGAATCGTTAAATCAGACTCGCCCTGAATCACTCCTTTAAGGTTGTTTAAATCATTTGCAAGCAATGTCGCACGAGAAACAGATGAAATAAGGCCATCTTGGTTGTGTAAATTTTCTGTTTTTAATGATAGTTCATCTTGGCTATAAACAATACCACGCTGATTATTAAATTGATTAACTGATAAATCTGAGCGATTTCCGGCAATCAGTTTTCCATCTTCATTATTAACTTGCTGCGCAGTCAATAAAACTTGTCCACCTAATATTTCACCTTTTTGGTTATTCAAGGTTGAAGTACTAATATCAAGACTATTTTTTCCAAATAAATAACCTGATTGAGAAGAAATATGCCCTTTAGCTGTATTAAGTTGTAAACCTTGATTTGACCAAATCACACCTTGATTGTTTTGAATTAACGGACTTTGAATAGAGATCAAACCTTCAGCAGCAATCTTCCCTTCAGTATTATCTAACCCTTTTTTCAAATTCAATGAAAAGGCCTCTTTACCACGCTGAACCCAGCTACTCTTCTTATTATTAAGTTGTGCGGTATCTATCGCAAAATACCCTGCATTTAGGTTAGTATTCTCCGCTAAAATAATATCAGGACTGCTTAATGCAGTACGCCCCTCACTGTATAATGTTGCTTGATTCAAATTTAAAGGTGATTGAGTAGATTGGAAAGCAATACTATCAGCTGTTGATTGACTTTCAGATAAATCAAGGGTACCTGCTTTAGCATTAATTTGACCACTCGCTAGATGCTGAGCTTTAGATGAAACAGAATTTTCAGCTGAGAGCGTAATGCTAGCACCTTGGGCACTTTGACTATCTAATGAACGAGTCTCACTCTGTGTCGTTTCTTGAGCAGTTACACCTGCAGCAATTAACGCACCTTTACTAGCCTCAATATTCTTCGCTTGGTAAGTAACATTACCCTTCACTACAGTTTCACCTGTTTGAGTGAGATTATCCTTAGCTTGAACTGAGATCCCACCCTGACGCGAAACAATCGAACCATGTTGTGCCACATTAGCTTGAGAGCGTAATGATACATTACCTTGCTTAGTTTCAATTTTACCTGTATTTTCAATAGATTTTTGGGCGTTAATCTCGGCTTGTTGCGTTGAGCTTATAGTGCCACTATTGATAACTTTTCCTTGGCTATCAATCTTCACCTCACCTGCAGCAGCACCAATATGCCCCGCATTGCGCACACCAAGGCCTTGACCGTTATCCACTAAATGGATTTTCTCCGCATACATCCCGCCTAATTGGCTCACATCCACACTGTAGTTTTGATTTTCGACTTGGATATCAGAAGTGCGATCAGTGTTGTCGGTGTTTTTATCACCCACATACACAACCGAATCATTGGTGCGGTCTACCTTGTTTTTACCTGTGGTAACCTTAACTTTATTACCCCACACACCACCTTTGATTTCAGCCTTATCTGCAATAATATCAGTGTAATCTGCTTTGGAGGTATCCATCCCCTTTTGACCTACAGAGACCTTACCACCCTGTACGCGATAGCCTTTCAATTCGCCATTTTCTACTTCCGCTTTACCAGTTGTCAGGGTTGTTCGCCCCGCATTAATCACACCACAGCCATCACATTGGATACCACTTGGGTTGGCAATCACCACATCTGCTTTTTTACCTGCCACTTCCACATAACCTTTTAAACGGCTTGGATTAGCGGAATTGACCTCGTTAAGAATGACTTTCGCTTCACCACGAGCAAGATTCGGGTTACCCTGCACCCAGCCCGCCATTTGAGTTTGTACTGCTTTACGGGCATTGTTTAATACGGCGCCCTTCTCTGCCACATCAAATTGCGAATATTGGTTACGTGATACGCCACCCGCACTTGGTGTTTGAATATTCACTTGCGGTAAACCATTCGCTGTTTGAAGCACCGTGGGTTGTTGATTACCCGGTGCCGATTTATCAGCTCGAATGGCCATATCTTCTGCATAAACAGAAGGCAAAAAGACGAAGCCCAATACCAGCATAAGGCTGAAATGAATAGGATTAAGGGAAAGTGCGGTTGAAAATAATCCTGTTTTTTCTTGTTCTGAGCTCACATTTTCACTTTGCGCTTTACCTTGAGATTTTGCCAGCTCAGAGACCACCACAAGCTGATTTAATACACGGCTAAAAATCACTTTATAATGATGTTTATTCATTTTTTTAATTTCCTTTAAAGTTTTAAATTCTGTTTGGTTTTAATCAATTTATTCATCTAAAAGCGTGAGCATTAAAAACGGTAGCTCACATTAAATCCGGTTGTCACATGACTGGTTCTAAATCCTTCCGGTTTTTTAATTGGAACACCTACGAAATAATCATAGTTAATGCCCCATAGTTTGCCGCGAAGTCCAATTGCACCACCCATTAAGCTATCACCAATTTGAAGCTCTTCTTGGCTAGAGTGCACTTTACCTCGGTCAATCCCTAAATAAAGCTCATGTCCCTTATTGGCGATATTCCAACCTAGCTCATTTCGCCATAACCAACCTTTTTCACCGGAAAGTGATAGCTCGCCATCAAATCCGCGTACGGTATAACGACCACCAATACTAAATTTATCTTGTTGTGTTAAAGGTGTGCCGTTCCATTGTCCATTCCAGCTAGTGTTAAAGCGAAAAGGCTGATTGCCGATAGTGAAAGGGTAGGTAAAATCAATGCCTGCCGTAAAAATCTGCATACGGGAAGTCCCTTCGCCAAACTCTTCTTCCGGAGCAGGTAAGGATTTATTCCCACCCGTACCACGTTTATAGTTCGCAAACAGTTGTAATACGGTTTCACCAATGTATTGGGTGTGATTTAAGCCTACTTCCCAACCTGCTGTTCGACGACGTTGCACTTCAATTTCGGTGTCATTGATGTAGTTATGGGATTTTTTCGTCCATAACGCAGCATTCACATAGGTTTTATGAAGACTTCCACGAGACAATAAGCGACTTAAGTTCGCTTTCATTTGTTGGCTTTCACCTGAATAGGTGTAAGACTCAAACGCGCCAGCCACCGTTTGGTGATAAGAATATTTTGAACCGGAAAGGGTTAAGAGATAGTTCTTCCAAGGAATAGAATAATAGAGACTAATATTTTTACTGCCATAATTGCCTTCCGCATCATCGCTATCACGTTTAAAGCTACGTGTACCACTGATATAGAACATATCATTAAGCGTGAATACATTATCCCAAGAAAACGTGGCTGAACCTTGTAAACGCCCAGTTGCTTTTGAGGCAGAATCATCTAATCCCAAGGTTAAATGAAAAGGTAAGCTTTGCTTATAAGCAATCACCACGTCGGTTTCACCTACCGCATCCGTTGGCACAAGCTCCATATTCACATCAGCACTAGGTACACGTTTTAAGTTTTCTAAACCTTGTTCAATGTTGCGAATATTTAATATATCCCCCTGCGCCATTGGCATGGCAAACCATAAGGTACCACGGGTCGCAAACGGAATCGCACTTTGGTCTTGTAATTGAATACGGCCTACTTTACCTGGAATCACGGTTAACACGAGCATGCCTGAACGCAAATCCTGCGGCTCTACCACCACGCGCGTGGTGACATAACCCAAATCAATTAAACGATTTTGAATACGGCGAAGTAATACATTAATCCCCTCAGAGCCAATACAAGCAGGTAGCGCAAAATCACGCCCAGCATAAACAGACTTTAATGCCCAAGAGAATCGGCTTGGTTGGATTAATTTAAGGGAAGAGGTTGAAGAATTTTCTTCTTCAGCTTGATAATCGGTCAGCACCAATTGATTGATAGGAAAACATTGTGCTTCATTCTGCGGAAAGCTACGAGAGGCTTCTTTTTCCCCCTCTAAACGCACATTCTCGGATTGCGTTTGCTGCGCTAAAATAGCGGCATCTTGTTCCGCTTGTTGCTTTTGTTGTTGGGCATCGATTTGTTTTTCTACATTTGCATTTGGTGAGCTTGGCGCTGCCAAAGCAAAAGAGGAAATAAATAATAAACTAGAAAGAAAAGCGCATGGTAAGTTCTTCATTATACTGCAAAGGTTAAGTTGTTGATAAATTTGCAATATGATATCAAAAGTTGTTTAAAAACTCTACAAACCTTATATTTTCAATACAAAAAGTGCGGTCAGTTTTTGAGAAGTTTTAAAACTCTTTGAAAATTGACCGCACTTTATATCTTGTTTCAGATCGTATGCCGAGAAAATTATAACCTGCTACAACTTTTTTAAATAAAAGATAAATACACAAAATATAAATACTAACGAAAACGAACTTAGTATATTTAAAATATCCACATTATAAAAATTAAATCCATTCTTTATAAGAACCATGAAATACATTCCTAAATCTATTAAAATAGAAACTTTAAGTACTTTAATAAAATCATTTAGATTCATCTTTTTCCCTATTTTACTTTCATAAAATCTATCATATGTATTAACAATGGATTCTCTTACTACAAGACCAATTGTATTAAATTTACTCTTTCCTAAAGAGTTATCTAGAAAAATAAGTTTTAGCTATATCACACTTATCGTTATCTTTATATCAATCACTTAAAACTCCTAAACCTGTAGCAGGGATATTGGCATACCTACCGTTGCTGATGATAAACCATCTGTATAAGGTATAACCATACACGAACAAAAATTCTAGATGAGTATGACATTATAAGATTTGTTCAAAGTAAAAAACCATAGATAACCTGCCGTTTTTTACAATATATTTGCTATAAAAAATAAGCGGTTATAGAATACCTATAGCAAACTGAAATTAATGAGATAAATCTAGTATGAATAACATACAAAAGAAATATTTTATTGGCCTAACCCATTTTTTGGGAAATGTTCTCGGTCCTAAATACGAAGTCGTATTTCATTCTTTTGATAAGAATAAGGCTCATATGGAAGCCATTTCGAATAGCCACGTCAGTGGTCGAACGCTTTCTTCTCCGCTTAGCTCTTTTGCTTCAAGTTTGTTGCAGGATAAAGTGTATTTAGATAAGGATTTTATCTTTAACTACAAAGCGGTGGCTGATTCCGAAAAGGTCATTCGAGGTGCAACTTATTTCATTAAAAATGGGGATAAATTAGAAGGCATCCTTTGTATTAATCATGATACCTCTGAGTTGGTTGATGTGATGACCAAATTAATTTCACTGGAAAACCTTGGAAACTTCGTCAATATTTTAGGTATTGATGCTGCCTTTGCCGAAGTGGAAGAGGCTGAAATAATTAATAAAGAAAAACTCGAAAACTCCATCGAAGATATCCTTTGTGAATACCTTGATTTCACCCTATTACATTCCGATAAACCACTCAGCTTAAGACAGCGGGAAAACGCCGTTCAAGTCTTATTTGATAAAGGCATTTTCAATATCAAAGGCGCCATTCCGATGGTGGCGAAATATTTGAAAATCTCAGAACCTAGCGTATATCGCTATCTCAAAACGATCAAAGAGAAAGCATAAAGAAGTGCGGTTAAAAACACGCTGATTTTTAACCGCACTTTTTTTATTTTAATTGTGTTATTAACCCACTACTGGAGGCAATACACCTAATTTAATTAGGAATGGGATACTCACAATAATAATCCCTAGAATTGAGACAAAGAGTAAGAACCCTGAACCACCTGGCACACGATAAGGTAAATTTGGATGTTGATGGCGAGCCTTCCAAACCAATCCGGCAGGCAATACCACTGCATAGAAAGCAAACATTTGTCCTGCATAGCCTAATGCAAGGATGAAGCCTTCTGGATAGAAGAATGCAAAGAGCAATGGCGGAAGGAAGGTTAAGAAACCTAAACTTAAACGGTTTGCCGAAAAATTGAATACACGTTTTAACAAGTCGTCAATACATTCTAATAAACCGAGTGCCACCCCTAAGAACGAGGTAATCAGTGCTAAGGCAGAGAAGATTTTCACGATAGCAGCAATAATAGTACTGCCTGTAATCACACGAACCGCTTCAATCAATCCATTTAATGTTGGATCTTGATTAAGGATTTCTAAGAAGCGAGTTTGGCTTAATACACCGTGAGTTGAAAATTGCCATAAGATATAACCCACCAATGTGATTGCAGAGCCCACAATAATCGAAAATCTTAAGGCTTTTACATCACCTTCTAAGTATTTATTTAAGCAAGGGATCGAACCATGGAAACCAAAAGCGGTAAAGAAAACTGGGCTAGCTGAAATTAATAAGGCTTTATCAATTGGTATGGCCATTAAGTTATCGATTTTAATTTCGGGGATCATCAATCCAAGCACGATAAATAAAGCGGCAATCATCGCAATAAACAAGAAGCGATTTAGCGCATCCACAAAGCTTGTACCAATTGCTACGAAAACACCAAATAAGATTGTAAATGCAAGGATAGAACCTTTCATTTTCAAATCAGGAGCAGCAAAATCAGGTAAAGTTGAAGCAAGAATTGCACCACCACCGGTCACATAGGCGGAAAGCAATGCATAAAGGAAAATCATTAATACGCTAGTTGCGACAATTCGTCCTGGTCGGCCAAAATATTGTGCAGCAAGTGTACCAATACCGGCATCATGTTCAGCGGTTTGATAAACCTCAACAAATAATAATGCACTATAAGTGAGTAGGATCCATAAAAGAATAAGTAGAACGACTGTAAACGTAAAACCTATTCCAGCAGATGTGAGAGGCATAGCAAGCATCCCTGCGCCAATCATCGTCCCTGAGGTAATTAAGGTACTTCCCAATGTTTTATTCATGAGTTTTCTCCTTTCCGATTATCGTAGAAAGGCTAGTCACTTCCTTACTTGACAATACATCAAATTACAATGTCATTAGAATGTTTTCGCATTTTTCTCATTAACCAAATATTTTTTAGATACAAAAAGCCCTTACCCCGTTACTGAGGTAAGGGCGGTAGGCCTATTTTTGTTCAAAACGTGCAGTGAAGAAACGTAATTGTTTTGGTTCATACACGAAACGAAGCCCTTTAATATCCTCTTTATGTTTGAATAAGTGGATAATACCATCAGCAACTAAATCCATGTGTGCATAGGTGTAAACACGACGCGGAATAGTAATACGTACAGTTTCAAGTTTTGGATGATGGTTTTCGCCAGTTTTGATATCACGACCAGCTGAAATAATACCACGTTCCATTGTACGCACACCGCATTCAACATAGATTGCTGCAGCTAATGCTTGTGCTGGGAAGTCTTCTTCTTGTTTCAAATGTGGACAGAAACGACGTGCATCTAAGAACACCGCATGACCACCAATTGGTTCTACAATCGGTACACCTGCTGCTTTTAATTTTTCACCTAGGTAACGTACTTGTTTAACACGATGTTCAATGTACTCTTCCTGAGTTGCTTCTTTCAAACCGATCGCCATTGCTTCCATATCACGACCAGCCATACCACCGTAAGATGGCATACCTTCGAACACAACAACCAATTCTTTCGCTTTCATGAACAACTCTTCATCATTCATACATAAGAAACCACCGATATTAGTTAAGCAGTCTTTTTTACCACTCATTGTACAACCATCTGCATAGCTGAACATTTCTTGAACGATTGATTTAATTGAGCGATCTTGATAGCCTGGTTCTTGTTCTTTAATGAAATAAGCATTTTCAATACAACGTGTTGCATCGTAGAACACTTTAATGCCGTGTTTTGCTGTTAATTCACGAACCGCTTTCATGTTTGCGATAGAAACCGGTTGACCACCTGCTAAGTTTACTGTTACCGCCAAGCACACATAAGCAATATTTTCAGCGCCTTTTTCGTTAATTAATTTTTCTAATTTTTTAACATCAATATCGCCTTTAAATGGCACATCTAATGTCGCATCATGCGCTTCATCACGAATAATATCGTAGAAAATACCGCCATTAGCTTCTTGGTGGAAACGTGTAGTCGTAAAATACATATTACCTGGCACGTATTGACCCGGTTTAATCGCGATACGAGAAAGAATATTTTCAGCACCACGACCTTGGTGAGTTGGCACAATATGTTTGAAACCAAATAAGTCTTGAACTGTTTCTTGTAAATGATAGAAGTTTCGGCTACCTGCATAAGCTTCATCACCCATCATAATACCGGCCCATTGACGGTCACTCATTGCATTCGTACCGCTATCGGTTAAAAGGTCAATATAAACATCTTTTGAATCAAGTAAGAAGGTATTGAAGCCTGCCGCTTTCATTGCTTTTTCACGTTCTGCTTTTGGTAAGATTGAAACAGGTTCAACACTTTTAATACGGAACGGTTCTGCTGGATAGTATGCCATAATAAATCTCCTATTATGTTAGGTTTAAAGTTCATGATTATTAACCCGCTACTAAAAACATCTATCATCGAGTTGCAAGCATAGTACTGAATTTTTTTCTGCAATACTGTGATCAAAGTCACAAATCGATAAAATTTTATCAAATTTATACAAAAATATTTTTATTTGATAATTTTATATCAAAGTATCATAAACATACTGATTCTTAGAGTAATTGAACAAGCGAGTTGAACTATCCAATTTTCTCAATATAACAAGCGGACATAGGAATGGTGTTGCAGGCAGGATTGCAATAGGAAGGAGATATTTGACAGAAGAAATATCAAAAATACAAAAGTGCGGCCAGTTTTTGCGGTATTATGTAGCAGTTGCACAAAGATTTAATTTGTTGTTTCTGCTACATTTTCTTATCTTTTATGTACGAAGGGTAAGAATAGTCAATGACAAAACAAAAATCAACTTTGGAAAATGCGCTTGAAGAAGCGATTGAAGAAATTGAAACCGAAAAGAAAGAAATTGCAACGAAAATCAAGCAACTCCATAAAGAATTAAAAGATCTTGATCGGAAGATTTCAGACTATTGTGTGGCATTAAATCACGCAAAAGGTCAGGAAGAACCGCCTTTACCGTCAAACCCCAAATTTAGAAATCTTCGCTTCCAAACTTCACCTCAACAGTTGATTGCTCAGGTACTAAAACAAGAGCCTTCAAAATGGTTAAGTGTAAAGGAGATTACATATCAGGCGATGAAGTTAGATGGGCAAGAGATTGAAGAAGTTATACCGTATAAACAATCACAAACGATTGCTTGTACATTAAACTATTTAAAGTATAAATCGTTAGTGGAAAAATGCTTAATAGATAACTCACAACATTGGCGATTGAGAACACTTGAGTAAGGATAGTAAATAGCGGTAGAAATACCGCTATTTTTGTTTCCATTGCCAGTGAACCTCATTTCGACTGATTTGAATTCTATCAATCCATTCTCTTTTATAAAACTCATTCAGTTGTTTACGAACGGAATCAAGATGTTTTTCGGACGGTGTATCAGGATTTTGTTCAATATCAAAAATGCGCTGTGTAAGCTCGGCAATTGTAAAGGTTTTATCTGGTGCTTCTCGCATCATTTGTACGATGTATTTACGAATTTTCCCTTTAAAGAGCTTATATTTGGAACGGTACACAAAGTTGTCCGTATTATAAAGGGCTACATCACTTTCCTGTTGTGTAAGCTCAATAGCACGTTTTAATGTGGCAATGTTCGCATCAAGTAACGCAAGATGATGTAATACTTGTTTACGCTCAAATTCAAACTCTTTGAGTTTCTTATCTAGGTTATATGCCATATATCTACTGCCAAATCACTTCTTGATGAATAATTTTACGTTGCCAATAACCGCACCATTCATTGTTATCGTTGGTGGTTTTTAAACATCGGCTTAATACATCAATAAACTGCGCTTTATTTGAGGTACGGCGATTGTCCTCACGGTAGGCAATTTCATTCGCATAGTTGAGTAAGTATTCGTTACTGATACGGTGAACTTGTCCGTAGTACATACGTTTGAAACGACTGAACAAACTTTCTGCTTGATTGTTTGTTACACCTAAGTCACTACGATATTCTTCCTTATGATTTACAGTTTTCAAATCATAATAAGGTAGCAATGCATCATAAGCCGTGCTTTCATCGGTATTGATTTGTGTATTCGGTTTAATGAACTTATCGGCAAAACTTTTCACTACCGATTGCGATTCTGTATGCGCCACAAAAACGTGAGAGCGTTTTGCCCCACAATGCAGCGCATTACTGGCTTTTTCTTCTGGCGAATAATGCTCACGTGCAACCATTACACAACGTTTATCAGGATTCTGATTTTCCTTTAAACGATAGTCAATACGGTCAGATTTCTTATTTGCTTTGCGTGGTGCAGGGTGAACATAAGTACCGTCCATATCGACCACACCTGAAAGTGGTTTCATATCACGACTTTCCAGTAATGCCTTGCGAAATTTATGTGATAAAACAAATGCCGTGCGAGGATTAAGTTTTGCATTACGAGCTAACTGAAGGGAAGATAAGCCTTTGACGGCATTCACCCATTCCATTAAAGCATAGAGATAAACCTTAATCGGTTTCTTGCGATTGGCAAAAATGGTGCCTGACGTTACGCTGAAAGTATGATGACAATGTTTGCAACGCCATTGTTTACGTGTAGAAATATAATAAGGCTTGTGTTGTACCCCACATTTAGGACAAGTGATGAACTCTTTTCCACCCCATCTTAATTCACAAAGCAAATCATACGCTTCTTCTTCCGAGAGTTGTGCTATCTCGTAAGAAGAAAGCGTGCGAGCTTTGCTAGAAAGTAAGAAATGCTGAGTCATCGTTTTGTTTAAAATTTATGTTAATAGAGATTTTAAATATGCTCAAACGTGATAAAATGCGTTTAAACTGAAAACAAATATACGCTCATTTGCGTAATTTGTCAATTGTAAATTGAAAATGGAACGCTCAAATGTGTATATCGGAAAGATTAAGACAAGTGTGTGAAGCTAAAAATTGGAAAATTACCGACTTCGCAGAACAAACAGGAATAGCCTATCGTACGATGCAAGGTTATATCGGTGGTGAACGTGAGCCTAATGCAGAAGGAATGTCAGGCATTGCTAAAGCAGGAGTGAATTTAAATTGGCTCGTGAGTGGTGAAGGTGAGATGTTTCAAGCTGTAACGCCAAAAAATACTATCTCAGAGCAAGAAGAAAAGCTGATTGCAGACTATCGTGCTATGCCTGAAAATTTAAAGGATGCCTTTGCTATTTCTTTTAAAGAAATATCAGAAAAACAATAATATTAATTTGACACTAACTCAATAAGGAACAAAAATGTCCCTACAAGCCTACAAGCCTACAAGCCTACAAGCCTACAAGCCTACAAGCCTACAA
>OBXY01000081.1_pt1 | contig 29825 bp, 24 predicted proteins | sample 1476701 | NCBI WGS metagenome assembly OBXY01 (sample SAMEA2580187, study PRJEB22360) | human gut metagenome | biome: human gut; feature: human-associated habitat; material: faeces | place: Denmark | collected 2008/2010 | reverse complement strand
AACCCAGCCGATGGCCCACCAATATCACCCGCTTCAATAGATACTGGGATAGAAGAATCAATTTCTGTATGATCGGTCAAACCAATACCAATCCCCGCTTTTTTATCTGTTGGCAATTCAATTAATTTGCCGGTCGCTTCTTTTGCTTTGCCATCTTGAGTAAATTGAACAGTGACTTTTTGATTCACTTTTTGTGCTTTAATGTAGTTCATTAATTCTTCACTGCTTTTAAAAGATTTGCCATCCACGCCTGTCACGGTATCGCCAACTTCAATTTTTCCTTTAAAACTTGAGTTGTCTTCCATCGCTAACACATAGACGCCTTTAAATTTCATCTCATATGGAACCTTCGCTAATTTTAAGGCTTGCTCAATTGCGGCGTTTTTTGAGGAATCCATATAGTATTGTTGAATTCGATTATATTCGCTATTACTACTATCTCCCATTAATTCTTTTTTGGACATGACTTCTTGAAAATCCGAAAAGTTTGCTTTTATGGCAGAAAAAATAGTGGCCGAACGAATGCCCACCGTTGTTAAATAAAAAGCACCAGACTGCGTATCTTTTTTCCCATCAACAGTTACAAACTCTTTTAAATTTTCTGTCGTTCCTGGTCCTTCAATATAATAAGGAATTGGGACGATAAACAAACCAATTAGCAGCAATGCCAATACCATTGGAATGAGTGATTTAAACGAAAATTTTTCTGTTTTTTTATTCATTATTTTAGCTCCAGTCATTCTTCTTTTGTTTTAACGCATGATAAATATTGGGAGGAAGATAGTCAGACACATCGCCTCCAAAACGTAAAACTTCTTTTAGTAAACTGGAGCTTACATGTGCATATGGTTCTTCTGCTAATAGAAAAACCGTTTCAATTTCTGGCGCCAGATGTTGATTCATTTTAGCAATGTCTTTCTCGTACTCGTAGTCTTTGACGTTTCTAATGCCACGAATCAAAAAATTAGCCCCTAATGATTTTGCACTTTCCACAGTTAACTGGGTTTCTTGCATAATAACACGCACATTTGGCATTTCTTTAGTTGCTTCTTCAATTAAATATTTTTTCTCTTCTGGCGTAAATAATGTTTGCTTACTTGTATTTATAAAAACGCCAATGATGACTTCGTCAAATAACTTCGCACTGCGTTCAATCAAATTTAAATGACCATTTGTCATCGGATCAAAACTTCCGGGAAATAGAGCAATTTTACGCATCTTACGCCTCCTGACGATAAATCGTTACTTGAGTGATTCCGTAAACGGTTTCTCTTGTTTTTTCTAGTGTACCAATCGTTTCCGGTAATTTGACAGTTTTATCTGTTTCACAAACGATAACGGCTTCGTTTGTTAATAACTGCCGTTCTAACATCTTTTCTAATTGTGAAACAATTTCTTGTTTGGCATAGGGCGGATCCAATAAGACCAAATCAAATTGTAGCTTCTCTTCATAAAACTGTTCTAAGGCACGATTAGCATCCATTTTTCTAACTTCAAATTTTTCTGGTTCTTTTGTAATCGCAATATTTTCTTTAATTACTTTTAGTGCAGCAAAATTCTTTTCAATACAAATACTTTTGTCCATTCCACAAACGAAGCATCCACAAAAAAATGTTTTCAATCGCTAACCCGCCACTTCCTGAATATAAATCCAGCGCCATTCCACCATCGAAATATGGACCAATCATATTAAAAATAGATTCTTTTACTTTATCTGTTGTGGGCCTAGTATTGTCGCCATCTAACGCTTTCAAGCGCCGGCCACCATATTCTCCAGAAATAACACGCATTGTTTCGACTCCTTTATCAATCATTCTTTTATAATTCATTATAACAAAAAGAGTGAAAAATGTTTGAAATTTCTCATAACATTTCTCACTCTTTTGCATTAGACATTCTCCGCTAAGCGAATCTCTGTAGATAATTCCTCTACTACATAGCCATCGTCTTCTTGTTCTTGATAAGCCGCTTTGGTACCAATTTTTTCAGCAAAATTCATTTCGACATCTGGTCGATACGATTTATCGACACTACGAACAAAATGTAACTGATTAATTTTTTCCATGTTACTTTCAATATTTTCTTCATTCATGTAAATCACCACATATTTCATTTTTCGTGAAACATAGTGAATCAGTCCATATCGGCGTAACTGTTTTAACGGTTTTAATGTGTATACCCAAACAATTAGGCAACGACGCTCTTGAAGCGTAAATTCTTTTTCTTCTTTAGCTTGCATGGCAGCTTCCTCCACAACCTGAATGTTTCTTTCCTCGTTCAAAGAAAGGATTTCCAGCATCTACTTTAATATCTTCAGAAATTAGTTGCGCAATCTTTAAACCAATTGTATCTAGCAACGTTTGAACGTTTGTCTCAGCAAAACGATAATTTGCAACGATTTCATTTAAATCAAGCGCCCGCTTTGCTTTACGTAGGGCTCGCTGTTTCTCCCGAAAATCGGGTGCATGAATTCCATAAGCCTCAACTCGTTCAAAAGCTGACTTAGCTTCTAAAAATGCTTTTTGTAACTGAGCAACTTCCGTTGAAGCATACATGGCTTTTTTTGTTTCTTTATAGTTTTGAACAGCATCACTTTCTAAAAGTGCTGAAATTAAGCATTCTGTTTGATCTTCAATTGCAAATAAATGTTCTGTCACAATCATAACTTTTCACTACTCTCCGTGATTTGCCTATTTTCTGGTCGTTTCTCTAATAAGACTAACACACCTTCATTGGAAAAGGCAACGCCCAATTCTGTCGTTTCTGACTCAGCAAAATAGCTATCATATTGCGGGTCCGAAAACCATGACAAAATAGTAAAGGTACTATCATAAACAGGTTCTTGGAAAATACCTGCTGGTTCTCTCAACGAAAGTTTGCTCGTTTTAACTAATAAAGAAAATTCGTCCTTAGTCAACTGAAAGGGATGAATAGCCGTATGTTCCTCTCTTGTTTGTAACAATTCCGCTTGTCGATTTGCTGACAAAACTGTTGGTGTATGGTTGGCCATCGTTTGATACAATGTTTGGGCATCTTTTTGACTTTGTGTGGAAACTGAAAAAGCAGCTTGATTTTCTTGCTGTTTAACCAGATTCATGACATAAATCGCTTGGTTACTTTGAACAGGATCGAAGGTCATTGACTGCGTTATATCAACTGGCAAAGGAGAACCTTCATTTAATTGATACGGCATTTCCGTGAGCAACGTTTCTTTATTGACATAATTAACTGCCATTAAACCGCCTGTCCGCTGATTAAAAAATAACACTGCAAAACTGCCATTATCAAAAGCAACCAGTGGTCGATAGTTCATATCTTCTTCCATCAGCTCGACATCGTAAGCTTCATGATGAAAATTAAATGCAAAATTCGAATAAATCGTCATTAAATCAGACAAGTCAGCAAGCTTCATATCTATCTTAAACGGTTCTATCATTTTGTCATTGTTAAAGGCCTTAATTGCGATGACTTTATTTTCTCGAACGTTGACTTCTAAGTAATCATTCATCGTCAAACCGAACGTCCATAATTCATACGTACGACCTGTTTTAATTTTTTCTTTAGGATTGCCAAACTGGCGGATAAAGGTTTCCACATCTTTCCCTATGTATGCTGCGTAGCCAGAAGCTGGCAATTCTTCATGAGGAACAGCGGTGTGAGCGCTGGATAAGCGCCCACTTTGAGCTGTTTCGGTTGGTTTTTCAGCAGGAAAAAAAACTGGCTCTAAATATCCGATGAGTAGAACTGTTAAAAAAACAGCAGTAAAGGCCCAAAATCGCTTCATTTTTTCCCCTCTCATCTTATTTTTCTTTCACTTCTAATAACAAATCACCTGAGCTGATTGCTTCGCCTTCTTCAACATAAATGTGATCTACCGTGCCCGCAAAACGTGCTTCGATAGTCGTTTCCATTTTCATGGCTTCTGTAATCAGCAACGGCTGACCTTTTTCTACTTTATCGCCACGTTTGACCAATACTTGTAGAACAGAACCAGACATCGTTGCGCCGATTTGTTCTTTATTAGTTGGTTCCGCCTTTTGTTTTACTTGAACAGCAGACTTAATGGAGGCATCTTTAACTAAAACCTCACGACGTTGCCCATTCAAATTGAAGAACAAGACACGGTTTCCGTCAATATCAGGTTCGCCAATTTCATCTAAACGAATAATTAACGTTTTTCCTCGTTCAATTTGAACTTCCAATGTCTCTCCTTGACGAATACCATTAAAGAATGTTGGCGTATCTAATAAGGTTATATCTCCAAAGGTTTCGTATTTTTGACGATACTCTAAAAATACTTGTGGATACATTAAATAACTTAAAACTTCTTCCAATTTAGGTTGATACCCAATTTTTTCGGCTAATTCTTCTTGTACTTTCGCAAAATCAACAGGTGCTGCTAAGTCACCTGGCCGCTCTGTGAAGGCTGGTCGACCTTTTAGAATAATTCGTTGCAGCTCTTTTGGGAACCCACCAACTGGTTGACCTAAATCACCTTGGAAAAAAGTCACAACGGATTCAGGAAAACTTAGTTCTTCACCACGCGCATAAACATCTTGTTCTGTCAGATGATTTTGAACCATGAAGAGTGCCATGTCTCCCACGACTTTTGAAGATGGCGTCACTTTTACAATATCACCAAACATCAAATTCACTGTGTGATACATTTTTTTGATTTCATCCCAACGGTGCCCTAAGCCTACCGCTTTTGCTTGCTGCTGCAGATTAGAGTATTGACCACCAGGCATTTCATGCATATAGACTTCTGTTTGCGGGGCATTTAACCCATTTTCAAATGGTTGATAATACATGCGCACATCTTCCCAATAATGATTGATTTTCTGTGCATTATCAATGTTAATAGTTGGCGTCCGTTCACCATTGACTAAAGCATAATATAGACTGTTCATACTTGGCTGGCTAGTTGCGCCACTCATCGCACTCATTGCGACGTCAACAATATCAACGCCTGCTTTAGTGGCTGCTGAATAAGTGATGATCCCATTACCACTAGTATCGTGGGTGTGGAGATGAATTGGTAAATCCGTGGCTGCCTTTAATTCACTAATTAAACGATAAGCAGCTTGTGGTTTCAATAAGCCAGCCATATCTTTAATCGCAATGATTTGTGCACCTAAATTTTCCAATTCTTTAGCCATATCAAGGTAATATTGAACATTATATTTTGCTCGGGCTGGATCATTGATGTCCCCAGTATAACAAATTGCTGCTTCCGCAATTTTTCCGGTATCTCGAACGACTTGAATACTTTTTTCCATTTGAGGAATCCAGTTTAAGCTATCAAAAATTCGAAAAACATCGACTCCTTGGCGAGCGGATTCTTTAATAAATTCTTCAATAACATTATCAGGGTAATTTTGATAGCCTACCGCATTAGATCCTCTGAACAGCATTTGTAAAAGTGTATTTGGCATCAACTGACGAATTTTTCTTAAACGTTGCCATGGGTCTTCGGTTAAGAAGCGATAGGCAACATCGAACGTAGCGCCACCCCACATTTCACTAGAAAACAGCTCAGGCAGGGCTGCATCAGTTAGACCAGCAATTGCTTTAAAATCTTGTGTTCTCACACGAGTAGCTAATAAACTTTGGTGCGCATCACGGAACGTGGTATCTGTCATTAACACACTTTCTTGATTCTTAACCCAATCGATGACGGCGGTTGCTCCTTGAGCGTCTAGAATATTTTTAGCTGTGATCACTTTTTCTGGAACTTCAATATCTGTCGGCACGCGCGGGGCTTCAAAATATTTTTTCTCCGTTCGTTCAATGCCAGGGAACCCATTGACCGTTACTTCTCCAATGTATTTCATCGTTTTATTGCCACGATCGCGCATACGAGGAAATTCAAATAATTCAGGTGTATTATCAATAAAGGTTGTTTTGGCTTCGCCAGATTGAAACGCTGGATAGCTCACAACATTTTGTAAAAACGGAATATTTGTTTTCACGCCACGAATCCGAAATTCTTTTAAGCAGCGTTGCATTTTACTGATTGCCTGTTCAAAAGAGAAACCATGCGTACAGACTTTAACCAATAAAGAATCAAAGTAAGGCGTCACAGCGTAGCCAGAATAAGCATTTCCTACATCTAAACGCACACCAAAACCACCTGGTGAACGATACGTATCGATTTTCCCTGTGTCTGGCATAAACTGGTTCAGGGGATCTTCAGTCGTAATCCGACATTGAATAGCCGCGCCTTTTAATGTCAATTCGTTTTGTTTTGGCAAATGCATATCTTTATGCAAATCAAGCCCTTGCGCAATTTGTAATTGAGAGATTACAATATCAATATCTGTAATCATTTCTGTGATAGTATGTTCTACCTGAACACGAGGATTCACTTCAATAAAATAAAACTGATCCCCTTCTACTAAAAACTCAACCGTTCCCGCATTCACGTAGCCGACATGCGCCATTAACTGCACAGCAGCCGAACAAATGGCTGCTCGTTGTTCTTCATTCATTGATACACATGGTGCGACTTCTACCACTTTTTGGTGGCGCCGTTGAACGGAACAATCACGTTCAAATAAATGCAAGACGTTCCCATGATGATCGCCTAAAATTTGTACTTCGATATGTTTAGGATTAGAAATATACTTTTCAACATAAACCTCGTCAGAACCAAAGGCTGCTTTCGCTTCGCTTTTTGCTCTTTCGTAACCTTCTCGTGCTTCCTTGGCATCGTGGGCAACGCGCATCCCGCGACCGCCGCCACCTAAAGCAGCTTTAATCATGATAGGAAAGCCATGCGTTTCACCAAAAGCTACGACCTCTTCCACCGTTGCTACTGGCCCATCTGAGCCTGGAATCGAAGCAATCCCCGCAGCTACAGCTGCTTCTTTCGCTTTAATTTTATCGCCAAAAATATCTAAATGGTGTGTTTTAGGTCCAACAAAAATGATTCCTTCTTCTTCACAACGTTCGGCGAAGCGTAAATTCTCTGATAAAAAGCCATAACCAGGATGAATGGCATCTGCTCCCGATTTTTTGGCAATTTGGATAATATTTTCAATGTCTAAATAGGCTTCAATTGGTTTTTTCCCCTTACCAACTAAATACGCTTCATCTGCTTTGAAACGATGAACAGAATACTCATCTTCTGCAGCATAAATCGCTACTGTACGGATATCTAATTCTGTACAAGCTCTAAAAATTCGAATCGCAATTTCGCCACGATTGGCAACTAATACCTTTTTCATAACGTCACTCCTACCATCAATTTCCTTCAAATTTATTGGTTCTGTTCTAAAGATAAATAGTACTCATTTTCTAATTTCTGACGTGTTTCATCTGCACTGATATTCAGGACAAAGGCCACAGCAATCGAAATAATCAGCAAACTATTCCCACCTTGACTCAAGAACGGGAAAGTAATTCCTGTTAATGGAATAATCCCAGTAATCCCACCAACATTAATAAAGACTTGAATTAATAACATTGTACCAATTCCAATACACATTAGTGAATTAAAAGGTTTCTTCGAGCGTACACCGACTAAAATAATTCGCGCAATCATAAACATCAACAATCCTAAAATCGCTAGACCGCCGATAATGCCTAACTCTTCTAAAGTAATCGCAAAGATAAAGTCCGTATGTGCTTCTGGTAAAAAGCCTTTTTTCTGAACACTATTCCCTAGACCTTTGCCAAACCAGCCGCCATTACTGATTGCATAATAAGAATTAGCTAACTGATGGCCTAAGTTCCGTTCATCTAAAAATGGATTTTTATAAACAGCAAAACGATTATAAATATATTGGTAACGCGCTGGGAAAATTTTTCCTTTAGACATAATTAATAACTGAATAGCCGTGATACTACCTAAAATGCCCAAGCCACCGACCAAATAGGTATACATATAATTAATCCCACTTGCTAAAACCATCACGATGGTAATTAATGTTAGAATGGCCGCATTCCCGAAGTCAGGCTGGATTGCAACTAGAGCAATTAATACAAAAACGAGCATCAACGGTCGCCCGGCAGCTTGTTTAAATTGATCCATGCCTCCATTAATTGTCTTTTGTCGCCGTGCTAAAATATAAGACAAATACCAGACAACCATGATTTTTAAATACTCAGCTGGTTGCATCGAAAATCCACCAATCTCAATCCAACCACGTGCGCCGTTAATTTCTTTCCCGATGCCAGGAATCCGAACGGCTAAAACCATAACCGTAATTACTGCAATGGCAAACATGATAAAACTTCGATTCTGGAAAACGGATGTTTTCATCTTATAAATAAAAAACATTGCAACTAACCCTACTACCCAAAAGGCAACCTGGTTAATAACGAATGACGTAGGTGAAAAACCTTTCATTACTTGTAATGCGGATGTGGAACTATATACCATAATCAATCCCACGATACTTAAAATTAAATATGGAATAAAAATACTATAGTCTAGCAAATGCCGTTTCTTTACTTTGTTTGGCAAAGCTTAACCCTCCTTGCCAATCTCGTTTTTTTCTTGTGTTTCTTCATAAACATCTGTATATAATTGATTCAATTCGCGTTCTAAATCACTTAGTAAGCGATGTCCTTCATCATTAGTTAAAATCCCCAAACGGGTCGCATAGGTCACTTGTCTTGAAAAACCATACATTTGTGTATCCACCACTTCTTCAAATGCTTTACATTGAGAAATGCACAAACTGTTTTTTTGATTACGAATAAGCATTTTAATGCGTTCTGCATCGTCTTCTAATAATTGAATGGCAAATTTCTTTGAAATTCCTTCGTCCATTTGTACAGAACCTCCCTATCTTAATTAAATAATTATAACATAATTCTCAGTTAGATACATGATGATTTCAGAAAATTTCCTTTAAGAAATTTTCTAAAACCAAGCGATATATTAAGTAAGAAATCTCTTTATATAACAAGCTTATTTTATCAATACAACAACAAATACATTAAAAGACTTTTTTCTTATTTTCTGCTTTTAATTTTAAATAAAATAACAAACTATATCATTTTTTCGTCTCTTGATATTCTTTAATTACTTCTAAAAAGGCGGTGCCATATTTATCTAATTTATTTTGGCCGACCCCTTTTATTTGCAATAATTGAATCGTTGTTTGCGGTAATTTTTCACACATTTCTTTAAGTGTACTATCGGAAAAGACTACATATGGCGGCACGCCTGCCTCTTGAGCCATGTCCATACGTAATTCGCGTAATCGTTCAAACAAGGCATCATCCACTGCTACTTTTCGAACTTTTTGGTCTTCTTTTCGGAAGACTTTCCGTTCCCCTAAAAGCACCTGAACACCTTCTGTCGAGACTGATAACAACGGAAATTGCCCATCAGAAGGAATTAAATAACGTTCTGCTGTCAAATAATCAATCAGCTGTGTGACTTCTTTTTGTGTGCGACCTTTCATTAGTCCGTATGTTGGCAAACGATCAAAATGCCATTGATCAATTTTTTGATCTTTTGAACCAGTCAAGACTTTACCAACTAAGCCCTTACCGAAACGTTCTCCCATACGTTTTACACAAGACAAGACTTTTTGGGCATCGACCGTAATATCGACTAATTCTCGATTATCCAGACAATTCGAGCAGCGACCGCAGTCCGTCCCTTCTTCACCAAAATAGCGTAAAATATATTTTTGTAAACACATTTGTGCATTCGCATATTGTGACATTTCCCGTAATTTCAAGTACTCTTTCTGCTTATAATCAATGGTCATTTCAGATTGTTCAATAAAGTATTGTTGAATTTGCAAGTCTTGTGGAGCAAACATTAACACAGCATCACTAGGCAGACCGTCACGACCAGCTCGGCCGGCTTCTTGATAATAAGATTCAATATTCCCTGGTACTTGTGCGTGAATGACAAAACGAACATTACTCTTATTAATCCCCATACCAAAGGCATTTGTTGCTACCATCACTTGCACTTGATCATACAAGAATGCTTCTTGATTTTCACTACGTAACTGTTCACTCATGCCCCCATGATACATCCCAGCCGCAATTTTTTTATTCTCTAATAAATGATAAATTCGTTCAACTTCCTTCCGCGTGCTTGCATAAATAATACCTGATTGCCCAGTATTCATCTTTAAATATTCCAAAAGAAAAACGTCTCTGTTTTGATCTTTCACGACTTGAAAAGATAGATTTTCTCGAGCGAATCCTGTTTTGATTTCATTTTCTGGTGGAATGCTTAATTGCTTGACAATATCCTCCGCTACTTGTGGCGTTGCTGTAGCTGTTAGTGCAATCACGGTTGGTTGTTGTTGAAATTGATCGATAATCTCTGCTAAACGCAAATAGCTTGGACGAAAATCATGCCCCCATTGTGAAATACAGTGTGCCTCATCTACTGCCAATAAATCAATCGGTACATGTGTCAGCATCTGTTGAAAATCATAAGATTCTAATCGCTCTGGCGCAACATACAATAGCTTGACTTCTTTGTTAACCGCTAATTGAATACGATGATTCATTTCTTGATAGGAAATGGTACTATTGATATATGTAGCTGGAATCCCCATTAAATTCAGGGCATCTACTTGATCTTTCATTAAAGAAATTAATGGTGAAATCACCAATGTTAAATTATCCAGAAGTAAGGCTGGCAACTGATAACAAATCGATTTGCCTCCACCTGTTGGCATAATGCCTAAGACATTTTCTTGTCGCAATACATGACGAATAATCGTTTCTTGTCCTGGCCGAAAATCATCATAGCCAAATGTATCTTTTAATAATTCTTGTAATGCACTCATTTATTGCGCTCCAATCTTTGTTCTACAAGTCATTTTAACACGCTAATCTAACAGGAACAAGGTGTGTTAAACCAAGACACAATCGTGAAACACCAGTTAACGTGAAACATCAAAAAGAATGAAAAATTGTGAAAGCTTGCTATCAAAAGCTTTCAAAAATAACGACATTTGCTTGTTGTGGATAACGAGTAGTTATCCACACATAAAAAAATAACCTTATCTTAAAAATACGCATTAATCCGTTTTTTTCATAAAAAAAACCAACTATTTTCGTAGTAAAACGAGCATAGTTGGTTTAAATGTTTATTTGTCGAAAAATTATTCAGCTTTATCTGGTACAACTTTATCTGTTTCAATTAAAGGTACTTTCATTTTTTTCAATTCTTGATATCGCTCTGAAGTTTGAACACCGTATACTTGATAACGAATTCCAGAAACATTGAGTTTCTCAATGACCGCTTCATCCGCAATATCATTAGCGACAGATAATAATGCGTTTTTATATGATTTAATTTTTTTTATCTCTTTAGGAATATCTTCTTTTTTATCACATAACCATGAGACAGTAGCATCTGGATACTTTTGAATCACAAAATTCCGACTTGGCTCATCACTAATCACAAAAAAGCTTCGATCATAAATTTCATATTTTTTTAAGATGTCCATAACATTTTTAACAAAGTGTCCATCTAACCAGTTTCCTTTAGATCCATCAACATTAACCATCAATCCATTATTTGCAGCTGCTTCAATTGCTTCTTCAAACGTTGGAATTTTTATTGATGTGTTTTCATATTTAGGATAACTAGCCGTTTTTATACTTAATTTTTTTAATTGTTTCATGGTAAATTTTTCTGATTTTCCCTGTCCATTCGTTGTTCTATCCAATGTATTGTCATGCATTAAATATAATTGACCATCTTTATTGCTACGAACATCAATTTCTACACCATTATAATTCTGGTTAGCTGCTTCATTAATTGCTTCAACAGTATTTTCTGGAGCTTTATTATGATCTCCACGATGAGCTATAATTTGTGTCTGGTTTTTAGGTAATAAACGTTCAACAGAACTATTAGCACACCCAGTTAATAGAAATACCCCTACTATCAGAGATTTTGCGATTTTATTCACTTATCCACACAACTCCCTTACTTATTAAAAGAAAAAGTACAATAGCCATTGGCATTTTGTACTTTTCAAAAAAATTATTCAGCTTTTTTCTTTTTCTTGCTTGCTTTTTCGCGTTCGTTTTTGTTAAGAATTTGTTTTCTTAAACGGATGCTTTCTGGTGTTACTTCACAGTATTCATCTTCATTCAAGAATTCTAATGATTCTTCTAACGTTAATTTTTTCGGTTTTTTGATGACTGATGTTTGGTCTTTCGTTGCCGAACGAACGTTAGTCATTTGTTTAGCTTTTGTGATGTTCACAGTTAAATCGTTGTCGCGGTTGTTTTCCCCAACAATCATTCCTTCGTAAACTTCTGTCGTTGGTTCAACGAAAACTGTACCACGTTCTTCAATACTCATGATTGAGTAAGTCGTTGCTTTACCAGTATCGATTGAAACTAGCGCTCCTTGATGACGGCCACCAATCGTTCCTTGAATCATTGGTAAGTATTGATCGAAGGTGTGGTTCATAATACCATAACCACGAGTCATTGATAAGAATTCTGTTGAATAACCAATTAAGCCACGAGCTGGTGCCAAGAAGATTAAACGCATTTGTCCGTTACCGGCATTAATCATATCTTGCATTTCGCCTTTACGTAAACTTAGGGATTCAATCACGCTACCCATGTATTCTTCAGGTGTGTCAATTTGAACACGTTCAAATGGTTCACATTTAACCCCATCAATTTCACGTTCAATAACTTCTGGACGAGAAACTTGTAATTCATAGCCTTCACGACGCATGTTTTCAATTAAAATTGATAAATGCAATTCGCCGCGGCCTGATACAGTCCAAGAATCTGGACCAATTGGATCAACACGTAAAGATACGTCTGTTTGTAACTCAGCCATTAAACGTTCTTCGATTTTACGAGCGGTAATGTATTTTCCTTCACGTCCCGCAAATGGAGAATTGTTAACTAAGAAAGTCATTTGTAAGGTTGGCTCATCAATGTGTAGAATTGGTAATGCTTCTTGATTGTGAACATCTACAACTGTTTCCCCAACGAAAATGTCTTCCATTCCAGAAACGGCAATTAAATCACCCGCTTTTGCTTCATCAATTTCCACACGTTGTAAGCCAAAGAAACCTAAAATTTTCGTTACACGGAAATTTTTCACGCTGCCATCTAATTTCATCAACGCAACTTGGTCGCCGACTTTCATTGTGCCACGGAACACACGGCCAATCCCAATACGTCCAACGTAATCGTTGTAGTCTAGTAATGAGACTTGGAATTGAAGTGGTTCGTCTGAATTGTCAACTGGAGCTGGCACATGTTCAATAATTTTATCAAAAATTGGGGCCATTGTTGGCTCTTGATCTGCTGGATCATCTGATTCACTTGAAGTTCCGTTTAAAGCAGAAGCATAAACAACTGGGAAATCTAATTGATCGTCGTCTGCGCCTAATTCGATGAATAACTCTAAAACTTCATCTACTACGTGTTCAGGACGAGCAGAAGGTTTGTCAATTTTATTAACAACCACGATTGGTGTTACTTTTTGTTCTAATGCTTTTTTCAATACGAAACGTGTTTGAGGCATTGTTCCTTCATACGCATCGACAACTAAAACAACACCGTCTACCATTTTCATGATACGTTCTACTTCACCACCGAAGTCCGCGTGTCCTGGTGTATCTAGAATGTTGATACGTGTACCGTTATAATCTACGGCTGTATTTTTTGCTAAGATAGTAATTCCACGTTCACTTTCAAGTGCATTGGAATCCATTGCACGTTCTTGTAATTGTGTGTGTCCATCTAAAGTGTCAGATTGTTTTAAAAGTTCATCTACTAAGGTTGTTTTACCATGGTCAACGTGGGCGATAATTGCCACGTTACGAATATCATCTCTGTATTTCAATTTAATTGCTCCTTATCTATATACGCTTATGTTACTTAAGTCCATAAAAGCCGACTGCTTATTATAGCAAACTTTTTTCATTAAAAAAAGGCTTTCGCCTGCAAAAATAATGAAAGTTTTAGAAATTATTCGGCTTTTTCTGAAAACAAGGACATTTTTTTACAAATTTTTCTCTTTTAAAAGAGGAAGAGCCTTACCTTTCAGCAACGCTCTTCTTTGATTATTCCGATTCATTTAAATATCGGGTAAATACTTCATCATAGGTTTCAGGAGTTGCTGCAATAGAGTATTCACGACCCGTAAAAGTTAATGGTTTTCCTGTAATACCAGAGTATTTAAACCCAAATTCTTCCAAAAGTACTAAGCCAGCTGCATAATCCCAAGGACTTAGATTAGATAAATAGCCATGATGGTTGCCTTTTAACATAGCAATAATTTCCAAACCTGCACAACCGCTAATACGCACGCCCATGCTTGCTTGTCCGATTTCCGTTGCGTGATGAATATTTTTTCCATGCATGTAAGCATTCATGCCCCATAATCCATCTGCCAAGGCTTTCATAGTAGGCGCTTTTAATAATTGATTATTCCGATAAACGCCAAGCCCTTTGCCGCCCCAATAAAGTTCTTCTCGCATCACATCATAGATAAAACCTAATTTACCAATGCCGTCTTCATAAACAGCTAACATAATACAAAAATTTTCTCTTTCCATCACGAAATTCATTGTGCCATCAATCGGATCGATGATCCACACGCGACCAGCAAAACTTTTTAAGGTGTTGTAGCCTTTTTCTTCCCCTAAAATTTGATCTTCGGGAAAATTTGTTTGAATTTTATTCATTAAAAATTCTTGAGTTTGTTCATCCATATTTGTCACTAAATCGGTGCGGCCATTTTTCTGTTGAACGGTTAACTCTGATTCCAAGTTCATTCGAATCACATCGGCTGCTTCAAAAAGCCAACTTTGAATTGTTTGAACAAATTTTTGCGTTTCAGTCATCTAATCATCCCCCAGCTTTAATTTACCGCTTCCCTGTTTTTTAGCTTGTTGAAGCGTACGATATAACGAATATCCTGAAGCATTTTCAAATTCACGACCTAAGCGTTTTTCTTCGCCGATACTTTTAACGACCGTTTTAAATTGTTGATAAGTTGTTAAAAATTTGTCAACAGGTAAGCCTGTTTCGTTGGCTTGCTCAACTGCTGTCCACATATTAGTGACAATCACCATTTCCTCTGTCGTCCAATCTAAATCTAATGGATATTGATAGTCTTTCATGTCTTCACCTCATCTTCTCTAGTTTAGCATATTTTCGTAAAAAAACATCTTATTTACGTCGATTTTTTAATGCAGTAAAGAGAGGATATTCTGCTGTTCCTTTGCGATACAAACTTTGTTGTGAAGCATAAATACCACTATTTCCAGAACACATAAAACTGATTAAGCAGACCATGAAAAAATAGACTGCCGCTTCACTACCAAATAGTTCAATGCCCATAATGAAACAAGCAATCGGCGTATTCGTGGCGCCAGAAAAAACACCAATAAATCCTAAACCTGCTAAAAAAGGAATTGATAGATGTAACAAAGGGGCCAAAGAACTACCTAACGTAGCCCCAATTTCAAACAATGGCGTTACTTCCCCTCCTTGGAACCCAGCACCCAGGGATAACACCGTAAAGAATAATTTCCCAACAAAATCAAAAGGCTGCGCATTGCCTGCAAAAGCATCTTCTAATAAAGGTAAACTCAAGCCTAAATAACGCTGGTTGTTTAAGACGAGCACAAACAGAACGACAATGGACGCCCCAAGAAACGTACGAAGGTAGACATTAGCAAACCAATTTGCGTAGGTCTTTTTTAAAAAGACAATGGAACGACTAAAAACCCAACCTGCCAAACCAAAACAAATCGATGCCAAAAATAATTTTACAAATAGATCAACCGACCAAGTCGGAATTTTGCCCATCGGATAATGCGTATGTGTTACACCAAAACTTTCAGTCACAAAATTAGCAAATAAGCCTGCAAAAAAACTTGGGAAAAGTGCCTCTGCACGAACTTTTCCAATCGCCAAAACTTCTAATCCGAAAACCGTTCCCGCTAATGGTGTGCCAAAAACAGAACTAAAACCTGCACTAATTCCGCTAATAATAATTACTTGTCGTTCCAAAGCGGACAGTTTAAAGACTTTTCCTACAGCATTTGCGATTGCGCCCCCCATTTGCACCGCCGTCCCTTCACGACCAACAGAACCACCAAATAAGTGCGTAGTAATCGTGCCAAACAATGTTAAAGGAATTAAGCGCAAGGGAATATCTTCTTCCCCGCCATTGCCTTGTTCAATCACTAAGTTATTTCCTCGGCTAGCATTTTTCCCAAAACGCGTATAGAAATACGTAAAAACGACACCGCTAATGGGGAGGATAAAGAGTAACCAAGGATTTGCTAAACGAACATCTGTTACATAAGTGAGACTCTTTAAGAAAAAGGCGGATAACGCCCCCATAAATAAACCAATAATTGCGGTAATGAGCAACCATTTTGCCATATAACCGCCGATTGATAGTAGTTGCTTTGTTTCTTTTTTCACTTTACATGCTCCTTTACAATTTTCTTATCGCCAATCCTAGCGTACAGAAAAAGCCTACCAAAGGGTACACTTCTCCCGTTTGGTAGGCGTCATTAATTTATTCGTCCGATAAATAGTTCGTGGTGAACACCATCACCATGTTGCTATTAAACTATTAAAAATAATACCACGCAACTCTGGAAAGTGCAATAAAAAATCAATTGCGTTCCGTTTTTATCCACGTGCTATTCCCTTTAATAAACCGATAATAAGCCATTACCACACTAACGAATAAAATTAAGTACATGTAGGAAATAGTAAAAGGTAAACTAATTAGCCCCAATTTTGCCGGTACTTCTAATTGAAAATTTTTCAACTCGCGATAATAGTTGATTGTAAAAAAAATGCCGAAAACTAGCGAAATACTGACAGCCAAAGCAAAACTAATACCTAGAGATAACGAAAAACCTAACCTATACAAGTGTTGAAGTTGAAGCCCAGTTAAAACAAAAACGAGGATTCCTGCGACGAGATTAATAAAGGGTTGCGCTAAAAAATAATAGATGCCGCACTTCTGCCTTAGCGTTAATGACTTTGATTTAATCACCCTGGGTAAATACGCTAGACAATCTAAATTCCCTTGAACCCAACGGCTTCGTTGCCGAATAAAACGTTTCACATCTCTCAGTGCTTCTTGAGCCATAAAGGCCTCGTCAATATAAGCAATCGATAACTCTTTCAGCATTAATTTAATGGTTAACTCATAGTCATCCAATAAAGCATTTCCCCAAGGCTGATAACCTAAGTGTTCGGTAATCATTGATAACCGAAAAAACTGACCATTGCCACCAAGTCCGATGGTTTTTGTTGCCCGACGTGCCTTTTGAATAAAATTATTAATCGTAAAAAACTCAACATCTTGTGCAATAAACATAAAACTTGTAACATCTTTCATTTTGATTCTTGTTTGCGCAGCACAGACTGTTGTATCTGCGAAAACAGCAGTTAGTTCATTGATAATATTCTCACTAAAAAAACCATCTGCATCCACTACTCCCACCAATATTTGATTTCGTGAGTAGTCTTTTTTTTCTGCATCTGCTAATACAATTTGGAAAGCATGGTTCAAAGCGGCGCCTTTGCCTTGTTGCGCATTAGGAAATTGACGAGACAGAACTTGGATTGGACCAGCAATACTGTCCATCATTGCTTTGGTTTGGTCCGTTGATCCATCATCAATCGCAATTATTTTTTTCTTAATTGGTAAAGCAACCAGTTTTTTTAATGTTTCTCCGATGACTTTCTCCTCGTTTACACACGGTACAAGAAAGTAGCAGAAAAATTCTTCTGCTACTTCGACTTCTCTTCTTGTTTTTTTTCTTGTTCGAAAACTGAGAAATAAACTTGTAAATAAATAGGTTAAGAAAATGAACATAATTACTTTGTATAACTGATACAAATAAATCATGTAATTTGTCCTCTTTTCAAAAAATAACGATATAGAATGTAGGCAGTGACAATTGAAACTAGAATAACACCAATTAAATCAGTCACGAAAAGGGCGCCCGTTGAAATTACCCCAAGTTTCGGTAAAGCGGATTGACTCATTAGATACTCCTTTCTCTCTATTTGTTTTTTACCAACACACCACCACGATAACCATGACACATCCCCCATAATAATATCTTGGCGGATTATAGTACACAGGTGGATTATAGTTAGTGATGGGTGGCACATAGGGCCAAACTGTTGGTGGCGGTGGATTATAAACTGGTATTCTGCGATTTTCTCGAACAATTGCAATTGTTTGCCCCGCATGATTTTGCATCAGACTGACACGTGTTGGCGTAGTATTTCGTGAATAACCAGCTGGCGCTTGAACTTCTCTAATTTCATACACTCGGTTTACGGATAGTCCACTGATAGTAACTGTACCATCTCCCCCAGTTGTCACTCTTTGTGTATAGCCGTTAGTTGTATCTTTCCATTCAAAAACAGCGCCTGCTAAACGTACTTTTGTTTCAACATCTTGTTTAATAATTTTAATAGCACCATAGTTTGCTTTATTGTTTAACACTAACGTATACGTTTTTGCGCCTTGGCCTCGTAAGTCAATCCGATGGACCCTACTATCCAACGCATACCCAGTTGGCGCTTGAATCTCGGTGATTTCATAAATACGATCTGACGATAATCCTGGAATCAGTACTTCACCATTTCCATTTGCTGTAAATGTTGCCGTATAGTTATTGGTGGTATCGCGAAATCTAAATTTCGCTCCTGCTAAACGTTGTTTTGTATCCGTATCTTGCTTAATAATTTTGATAGCGCCCTGTTGTGATGTATTATTCAAGACTAGTGTATAGGTTTTACCACCTTGTCCACGTAAATCAACTTTATGAACACGTCTATCTATGGTATAGCCGTTTGGTGCTTTAATTTCTGTGATCTCATAGATACGATCACCGGCTAATCCAGTAATCAGTACTTCACCGTTCCTATTCACTGTAAACGTTGCAGTATAATTATTGGTTGTGTCTCGGAATTTAAATTGTGCGCCTGCTAAACGTTGTTTCGTATATCCATCTTGCTTAATAATTTTGATGGCACTTTTTTGTGCTTGATTATTTAAGACTAATGTATAGGTTTTACCACCTTGTCCACGTAAATCAACTTTATGAACACGTCTATCTATGGTATAGCCGTTTGGTGCTTTAATTTCTGTGATCTCATAGATACGATCACCGGCTAATCCAGTAATCAGTACTTCACCGTTCCTATTCACTGTAAACGTTGCAGTATAATTATTGGTTGTGTCTCGGAATTTAAATTGTGCGCCTGCTAAACGTTGTTTCGTATATCCATCTTGCTTAACAATTTTGATGGCGCCTTTTTGTGCTTGATTATTTTTGGTAAACGTGTAGGTTTTGCCAGCATAATTCGAAGGTAAAAGAACTCTATGCACCGTTTTGTCAAGTATATAACCATTTGGTGCTTTTATTTCTGTAATTTCATAAATCCGGTTGACGGAAAAATTATATAAAGTTGCTTCACCATTAGCATTAGCAGTTACTACGCCTGTATTCCCGTTCACTGTGTCACGCCATCTAAATTGTGCACCTGCTAAACGTTGTTTTGAATAACTATCTTGTTTAATTAATTTTAAATTGCCACGTAGCGCAACATTTTCAATGGTATAATAACCAATCTTGTCAGCAAAATTAGTCGTTAGGGTAACTCGGTAAGTCTTGTTATTTAAGATATAGCCGTTTGGTGCTTTAATTTCTGTAATTTCGTATACACGATTGACTGGCAAATTCGTTATCAGGGCTTGTCCGTTTTTGTCAGCTACAACTGTTCCTTCTTTTCCTGTCACCGTATCACGCCATTTGAACTCTGCACCTGCTAGACGTTTTCTTGAATCTTTGTCTACTTTGATTATTGCTAGACTACCTTTTTGCGCTGTATTTTCAATGATTACTGTCACTACTTTATTTGCCTGTGCAGTTGTTAAAGTGACTTTATGCACGGTTTTGTCTAGTACATAACCTGTGGGTGCTTTCGTTTCTGTGATTTCATACGTACGATTGACTGCTAAATTGGGAATTGTGATGGTTCCATCGATTCCAACTGTCACTGTTCCTGTTTTTCCTGTCACCGTATCTTTCCACTGAAATTCTGCGCCTGTTAAACGTTTTTTACTGTCTTTATCTTGTTTAACAATTTTGATGGAACCAATTTGTACTTGCTGCTTATTCTTCACCCGATATGTTAAAGTGTAGTCGGCTTTTCCAGCAAATGAAATAGGATGTTTAGTATCGTCTAATTCATAGCCATTAGGTGCCTTCGTTTCAACTAAATAATATTCTCCATCAGGTGATAAATTTGAAAATAACAGCTCGCCATTTTCATTCGTGACACCTTTTTCTATTAGATTATTTTTTTGGTCATACAACGAAAATTCAGCACCCGCTAAACGCTTCGCCTCATTATTTTCATCTACTTTTTCTACTTTTAATTGATTTTCTAAACGTGTATTTTCTTTTTTCAGACGAATCGTCTGAGTTTGGCCTGATTTAATTTCAAATGATACTGGCGTTGCATCTAATTTATAGCCGGGTGGTGCTTTAACCTCAATTAATTCATATTGATCAGGTTCTAAACCAGCTAAACGGATTTGTCCAGATTGATTGGTCCTTAAATTCTCTTGAATAACTTGTTGTGTTTTTTTATTCACAAGTTTGAAAATAGCGCCTTGCAGAACTTCAGCTGTCTCTGCGTCTATTTTTTCTAAAATAACACCACCTTGACCTGTTCCTCCACTATTTTCATCCGCAGTGATATAAGCGATGTCTTCATCTTCCCAAGCATCGAATCCCTCATTAGAAATACGCATATAGGTGTAATTTGATAGTAAGGCGTCACTTGGAATATTTTCATTTGGAATTGTTTCTAAATAAATATAATAGGCGTTTTTGTTAGAAAGATAACTGCCCGTAGCCGTTGGTATTCCTTCAAATTTCTCCGCTTCATAATTAAGTCCGCTTTTAGAAGCATGTTTTTGGAAAAATTGACTAGCATCGTAACTGTATTCATCATGCTCTAAATTCCGAATCATTTCACCATTTACTTCTAAAATAGGCTGCTTGGTGAGATACGCGGCAATACTGTCAACAGCTAATGTTTGGTTTGGACCTACATTATCTAAAAATTTAAAGGTTGTTTTTTCTGAACCTGAAAGTCCTGCTTGGTTATAGTTAAAATAGATGACCCAAGCAACTCTTCCTTCTGGCGTAAAACCTAAAGGAACTTTCCGAACGAGCTCAATTTCTGGAACTTTCTCAACATATTGCCCAATGTTAATCATTGCAACTTTTTGTGAATCTCCAAAAGTAAAAGTCACTTTATCTTCAAAATTTTCTGACAAATTTTGGTTATATCGTAATTTTAATTCTAAATCAGCTGAATAGTCTACAATATTTTGCAACGCTTTAATCGTCCAAGTTCCATCATCATTTGGAGTCACTCGAAGCCCATCACTGATTTCAAAAGGTGTCATTGAATAGGAATATTTTTCGCTATCCATTCTTAATGTAATCGTCTCTCCAATTGCTAATTCGGAAATTGATAACGCCAAGGAAACAGTTGCCCAATCTTTTGTCGCAACAATTTCCGTCTTATTTTCTGGATACTCCACAGATACAGACCGAATTTGCGGTCCACTTTCATTATCTATCGCATAAGAAATAATACTTGTATTAGATCCTAAAATAATAAAAATAATTAAACAAAGCGAAAATAACTTATTAATAATTTTTTTCATTCATCACAATCCTTTCAACATCAATATGTGTCTTTTTAGACACTAATTCACTAAAAAAAATAGTCATAATTTCTTCATTCTTCAAATCCAACAACTGTGAAATCAATTTAATATCCGCTGCTTTGAAAACAACTTCTCCTTTTAATTTTTTGTAAATCGTTGAAGCGGATACGGGCTGCCCGTATGCAGTCATTTCATTTGCCAACCATTCAACATTTTTTCCTTTCATTCTCAATTTTGAGTGAATTAAATTTGATTCCATTTTACTCTCCCCCTTTTCCACTCTTCGTGTCTAATAAGACACAGAAATTATATCATTTTGTGAAAAAAACGTCAATATCATTAAAATCAAATAACTTTTTTGTTATATTTGTTATATCTACTTTCAAAAAAACATGTTTCTTTTGCGACACTTTTTGTGCTAGAATGTTTTTACGGAGGTGGTTTTTTTGAAAGAAAATTTTTTGAAGCAAAAACGGATGGAGAAAAATCTTACATTAGAACAAGTTGGAAATTTTGTTGGTGTTGGAAAAAGTACCGTCAGGAAATGGGAAACTGGAATGATTGAAAATATGGGGAGGGATAAAATTGTCGCCTTATCTAAAGTTTTAGATGTATCACCTCTTGAAATCTTAGGTATTCCTGAAACGGAAGAAACGCCACTTGTTGTCCCGACCAATATTATGAATGTTTACAAACAATTGACAACTGAAAATCAAGAAGCAGTCTATCGATATGCTCAAAAGAAATTAACAGAACAAAATTACTTTTAATATTTATTTTAAATAGATGAATGTTAGACTTTTTAGTCAACGTCAAACAAAAAAAGCTTATCCTTCCGGATAAGCTTTTTTTAGATTGACTGTTGGCCAAAATACTGACGCCATTTGGTTTTCATGGCTGTCGTCATCGGCAACGCTGCTTCTTTGACAGCACAATATTTGTCAACAAAGGTTACAATGTAACTTTCTTTGTATTTTGGTGGTGCAATAGTTGCGCCCCACATATGTTTAATAATAATGTCTCGTTCTAAATCAGACAACTCTGTAATTTTTTCAGCATTTTTGGCTGCAATTCGTGGATGAACATAGGCATGAGAGCCTTCGTCAAACTTTGTTGTGCGCCAATCATAGTAAAACAAATCATGCAATAAACCAGCACGAGCTGTTGCACGAGCATTGCCGTTCCAACGCTTTGCTAATTTATAGCTATGATAGGAAACACTAATTGAATGTTCTAAACGAGTTGAATGCATATGTTGTGTGTATTCTGCTAATTTTTGGACTTCTTCGGTTGCTAATAAATCTTCTACATAAGAAAGATATTCTTCGTCTTCACGCCATTTTTCTGTCATATAATTGGGTGCCACCTTTTCTAATCCTTTTATAACTTGACTCGAGTATAGCACCCCAGCTATTTAATTACTATGAATTTCTCAATCTGTAACTTAACTTTAATATTTGCTTAATAAGTTTAGCGTTCAACGCAGTAAAATTTTCACAAAAACTTCTACATTTCTTCTGGTGCATGTAATCCTAGTAAACGTAAATCTTCTTTTAAAACAGTAGCTACTGCATAAACTAACGCTAAGCGTGCCTCTTTTTGAGCATCTTCATCCAAAATCCGAACATGGGCATAATATTTATTGAACGCTTGTGCTAAATGAATGCTATGTTTCGCAATAACAGATGGTTCATATTTTTCAGCAGCTTGCATCACAGTTTCAGGGAATTTTTGTAACAACTTCACGACTTCCCAGCTATCCTTGTCATTTAGTGCATAACGTTGTGTAGCGTCTGGTGTAAAGTTTGCTTTACGTAAAATACTCATCGCACGAGCATGTGTATATTGAACATATGGGCCAGTTTCGCCTTCAAAACGAACAACTTCATCTAATACAAAATCGAAATTATTTAGACGATCATTTTTAAGGTCATGGAAAATAACTGCACCTACACCAACTTGTTTCGCCACTTCTTCACGATTTGCTAAGTCTGGATTTTTCTCGTTAATTTGATTTCCTGCTAAAGTAACAGCTTCATTCAATACTTCTTCTAATAAAACAATTTTCCCTTTACGTGTGGATAATTTTTTACCGCCTTGAGTAATTAAACCAAACGGAATGTGTTCCATATCATCTGACCAGTCAAATCCTAGTTCTTTCAAGACTGCTTTTAATTGTTTGAAGTGATTGCTTTGTTCGTTGCCGACTACATAAAGTGATTTGGCAAAATCATACGTCCGTTTACGGTAAAGCGCAGCAGCTAAATCCCGTGTGATATATAAGGTCGCACCATCTGATTTACGAATAAGTGCTGGATTTAAATTATATTCTGTCAAATCAACAATTTCTGCACCTTGATTTTCTGTTAATAAATGTTTTTCTTCTAATAAAGTAACAATTTCATCCATTTTATCATTATAAAAGGCTTCGCCATTATAAGAATCAAATTCAACTTCTAACATGGAATAGATTTTATCAAATTCTTTTAGAGACTCGCTACGGAACCATTTCCATAATTCATTGGCTTCTTGGTCTCCTTCTTCTAATTTTTTAAACCAAGCACGTGCTTCGTCTTCTAATTCTGGTTTTTCTTCTGCTTCTTCATGAAATTGCACATATAAGCGCAATAATTCATTAATTGGTTGTTGGCGGACTGCTTCTTCAGAACCCCATTTTTTATAAGCTACAATTAACTTACCAAACTGTGTACCCCAGTCACCTAAGTGGTTAATCCGAATTGGCTGATACCCAATTTTTTCTAAAATAAAGGCAATTGAATTCCCGATTACCGTAGAACGTAAGTGCCCCATAGAAATTGGTTTAGCAATGTTTGGTGAAGACATATCAATAGGAACATTGCCATTATTGCCAAAGGTACTGTTTCCGTAGTTGTTTTTTTCTTTGACTACTGCGCCAATGACAGCTTGACTGACTGCTTCTTTATTCATGAAAAAGTTTAAATAAGGTCCTACCACTTCAATTTTTTCAAAATTTGTGCCATCAATTTTTTCTGCTAATTCTGCTGCAATTTGTTGTGGTGCTTTACGATAAATTTTAGCTAATGAAAAGGCTGGAAAAGCAACATCTCCATGATCAACAGATTTAGGATTTTCCAATAATTGTTCGATTTGATCCATCGTTAATTCTTCATTTAAAACATCATGTAACGCTTTTGCTACGATTTCTTTGTTGTTCATAAGAACCCTCCTGATTAATTTGTAAGTATAAAAAAACAAAAACGTCTCTGACAAAACAAAATGATTTGTTTTGTCAGAGACGAGAATTTACCCGCGGTACCACTCTAATTGTCTATACTACTTGGATAGACCTGCTTCATCGATAACGGTGATTGCCGTCTGCTTTCAGCAGAATTCTAAAAGTGCGCTTCCTCATTCCGATCACTCTTGGCTCCCACCTTCCCAAGATCGCTAAGCTGACGTTGAAATAAGTACTCTCTTTATCATCGAATGTCATTGTTAAACTGGCTTCATTATAGCAAATTTTTGTCTAGCTGGCTAGCCTTCTTCACTAATTGTCATAAAACTAACGCCAGGTTCTGCATTTAAGTTATACGAAGCAAAGTGATTCTTTTCAGCTTCGATAAAGGCGGCAGCGCCAATCATCGCCGCGTTATCCCCACAAAGTTTTAATGGCGGAATAAGTAATGTCACTTCTGGTAATTGTTCACTGATTGCATGTCTCATTGCTTCTCGTAATCCTTGATTCGCAGCAACGCCCCCAGCAATTAGCAATTGTTTAACAGGATATTCTTGACAAGCACGAATGGTTTTAGTCACTAATACTTCTACCACACTCGCCTGAAAACTTGCGGCTAAATCCTTTGTAGACAGTACTTCACCACGTTGCTCTGCATTATGAACCGTGTTAATAAACGCACTTTTCAAACCACTAAAGCTAAAGTCATAGTTATCCTCTTTTAGCATCGCCCGTGGAAATTGATAGGTATCTGTGCCTTCATGGGCCAAAGCATCAATCTCTTTGCCACTAGGATAAGGCAACCCTAACACACGTCCGACTTTATCATACGCTTCACCAGCTGCATCATCACGTGTTTCACCAACAATTTCGAAAGAGCCATCTTCTTTCATGTAGACCAATTCCGTATGTCCTCCACTAACGAGTAAGGCCATCAATGGAAATTCGAGCGGTGCCACAAAACGGGCAGCATAAATGTGCCCAGCCATATGATTGACTGGAATAAGTGGTAATTGGTGCGCCCAAGCAAATGCTTTTGCTGCAGAAAGTCCTATTAATAAAGCACCAACTAACCCAGGCCCATAGGTCACAGCAACGCCACTAAGCTCTTCTGGTGTGACTTTTGCTTCTGTTAATGCTTCTTCAATACAGATCGTCACTTGTTCAACATGATGACGGCTCGCAACTTCCGGAACGACTCCACCAAAACGTTGATGGCTCTTAATTTGCGAAGCTACGATATTGGAAAGAATTTTGTCGCCATCTTCAATGACAGCCACACTTGTTTCATCACAGCTACTTTCCACAGCTAATAATAATTTACGTTCTTTTGTAAAAATTGTCATTGGGCTTCCTTCCTTAATTTCGCACACATTACAAAGGCATTTTCTTGAGGTTCTTTATAATAATTTTTTCGAACAGCTACTTTCCGAAAACCTGTTTTCTCATAAAGTTTTTGAGCTAGTGTATTCGATTCTCTGACCTCTAAGAAAATTTGTGTAATGTCACGACTTTTAACATATTCTTTAAAAGCTTTCATTAATTGACAACCAATTCCTTGGTGTTGTTTCTGACCATTCACAACAACGTGACTAATTTCTGCTTCATCTAAAATAAAATGATAGGCAATATAACCTAACCACTGGCCATTTTCAACTAAAAAAAGATATTCGCTATTTTCCTGAGCAAAATCTTCCGCGAATTGTGTTTCTGTCCAAGGGGAGCCAGTTGTATAAGAAGAATTACTAAAACGCCATAATTCTTCACCAATATTTGCTACAGATATTTCTTTTTTTGTTACTAACATTTTTTCTTCACTCTTCTTTTAAATCAATTATCATTTCTAGTGCGTCTTCATTATTTTCGTCATAATAGCCTTTTTTCACCGTCTGTGAGACAAAGCCAATTTTTCGATATAAACGTTGGGCTTTAACATTACTCATTCGTACTTCTAGCGATAAGGTTTCACAACGATTTTTCTTGGCAAAAATTCGCGTTTCTTCTATTAAAGAACGACCTAAACCTAAGCCTTGGTATGCTGTATGGACAGCGACATTCGTAATGTGTGCATCCGTTCCTTGAATCCGACAACCAATAAAGCCAACTGTTTTTCCGTTAATTGCCGCTAACAAATAGAGATGCGGCGCTTTTGAGCCAAGTTCTGCCATGAAAGCAGACATCGTCCAAGGAAGTTCCCCAGCGTAAACTTCACGTTCAATTGCTAGTAAATCCTTAATATCTTGGTAGGTGATTTCACGCAATTGAAATTCTTGCTGGTTCATTGCAATGGTTTTAGTTATATACCGTTGCCGTCTTTTTGTAAAGTATTTTGTCACAAAATTAAAGTTTTTCCACATAGCTTTCTCCATTAGGCGTGTGTGTCTTCAACCAATTTTCTTCCGCTTCTACTTTTTTCAAATACGCAGGTAAGAACCCATGAACATTTTCAACAGGTTCAGCCACACTGCCTAACGCAGCCAAAACTGCGGCATTAGGAATTTGCCATTGCGGGACATCACAAATTTCCCCATGAGGAATGATTTGAGCTATTTCTTCAGTGAATTTTTCAACATCTTCACCAACAAAAAAAAGATTTGGTTCATTTTTTAGTTGTTCTAATAACTCCCGCAGGGAAATATGTTGGTCCGGTAACTCATTTTGCCACACGCCATCGACAAACCGATAAGCACCAGCATAGACGTTTTTACGACGCGCATCAAAAAGAGGCACAACTAAACCGGTTTGTCCAACACAATTGGCAGCTAACGTTTGTAGACTGGAAATGCCTACTAGCTCTTTCTTTAAAGTATAGGCCAATGTTTTGGCAGTCGTCACGCCTAAACGTAAACCAGTGTATGATCCAGGTCCTTCTGCTACGACAAAACGATCAATTGCCGTTGGCGCCAAGTTCAATTGACTCATCAAATAGTCAATTGCCGGCATTAATGTTAAGCTATGATTTCTTTTAACCGTTGCTGTATAACTTCCCAGAATTTTTTGATTTTCACACACAGCAATACTCAATGTTTGGTTAGATGTATCTATTGCTAAAATTCGCACACGAATCCCTTTCCTTCTACAATTTAGTCGCTTCATTGTAGCACACTTTCCTTTTTCTAAAAAGGGAAAACGAGGTTTCTTTTTACAGAAACCTCGTTTCGTTCATTTTCTCTTTTTATTTAATGGTTGCTTCTAAGTAATCAATTAATGGTTTACTGATATCTGTTGCAGAACCATTTTCTCCTGAATTTTCAACCATAATCATTGTTAAGAATTTATTGTTACTACGATCTAACGTTAGAAGGAAACTGTTTTCTTTGCCATCTGTATCTTGTTTATCTTTTATTTCAGCTGTTCCTGTTTTGGCAGCCAATGAGAAGTTCGGATTGTACATATTATAAACATAACCTGAAGGATCTTCCACACTACCTAAAAGATCTGTGGCAATTGTATTCGCTGCGTTGGCGCTGATTACATTGTCTTTTTTCTTCGTTTCTTTGTCTAAAACTAGTTTTGGATAGACTAATGTCCCATTATTTTGGAAAACACTATACATGGTAGCTTGCTGGATTGGCGAAATTAACAATTGGCCTTGGCCGTAGCCCGTATCTGCCAAAAGAATTTCAGAATTAAATTTATCTTCATTTGAAATTTGAGCAGGCGTCATGGCAATTGGTAAATCTAGTTCCTCACCGAAAATGAATTTATTAAGACCCGCTCTAAATTTGTCTTCCCCCATACGTAATGTTTGTTGGGCAAAATAAATATTATCTGAATTAACTAAAGCGGTACGCAGATTGACTGGACTTGCTTCTTTTACACGTGTTGCAAAATAGCCGCCCCAAGATTTATCTTTTTGCCATTTCAAGCCATTAATTTCTAGCTCTTCATCTGGCTTCAATGTCCCTGCATCTAAACCAATGGCACCGGTAATTGTTTTAAAGGTAGAACCTGGTGCATAGCCTGTCGCAAAACGTGCTGTGAATGGTAAATCTTTGTTGTTATTGTAAGCATCATATTCTTTTTGAGAAATACCATTGGCCATTTTATTAGGATCATACGAAGGTGAACTAACCGTTGCTAATAAATCGCCTTTTTGAGGATCGGTAATGACCGCACTACCAGGGCGTTTGTCAAATATAGCGAAGGCTTGTTGTTGTACGCCACTGTCAATCGTTAATTTAATCGTTTGACCATCTTTTTTCTCTTTGGTTTGTAAAGCTTTTTTGACATTCTCTTTGTCATCTAAAATAACTAGTGAGCCACCATCTTGCCCTCTTAATTCTTTATCAAACGCTCGTTCTAAGCCAGTTTTACCAATTACGCCCGTACTACTTAACTCTGGATTTTTTTTAATATCTTCTGCAGTAATGGTGCCTGTATACCCGATTAATTGCGCAGCTGCTTCCCCCAGCGGATAATAACGTGACTCTGTATCTTTTGTCGCAGCCCCTGTTGGTAATTCTGTCACTGGTTCAGAAGCGACTGTGATTGGTACAAAGGAGTCTGCTTGGACCCACCCTTGGCTTAACTTTTGATTGATTTCATCAACAGAAACGCCGAACTTATCACTAAAAGCTTTGATATTGGCTGGTTTTTCTGCGCCAGAACCGAGTTTGCCAGGCACTACGCCCACTTCGTCAAACACTTTGTTAATTGCTAGCCCACTACCATTACGATCGACAATTTCTCCACGTTTGGCATTATCTACTTGAATCGAAATTTTATCATTTCCTGACATATCTGGAAAAATTAAAGACGGCTTCCAAGCGATTTGGTAGGTATCGCCTTTTTTGGCGATACTTGATTGATAAGACAAATCTTTCATTTCGCCTAAAGGGGTACTCATCGATAATTTATAGGTAAATGTGTATTGATTGTCTTTCG
>OBXY01000075.1_pt1 | contig 33977 bp, 51 predicted proteins | sample 1476701 | NCBI WGS metagenome assembly OBXY01 (sample SAMEA2580187, study PRJEB22360) | human gut metagenome | biome: human gut; feature: human-associated habitat; material: faeces | place: Denmark | collected 2008/2010 | reverse complement strand
AAACAAGTTTCTGTTTACCCAATCGCAAAATAATTGCTTTAGATAGCATAAAATAAGGCTCTCCGAATATAACGGAGAGCCTGTTTTTTTGTTTTGATACCCACGGTGATACCCATATTCTAAAAACCAATGTAGGAAGCAAATTTGTCAGCAACTTCATTTTTTGCTTTTTGGGTGACGTGAGCATATATGTCCATCGTAGTTTGTATATTTTCATGCCCTAGTCGTTCCTGGACCTCTTTGATCGTTGCTCCAGCCTCAAACAGTAGGGAGCAATGTGTATGTCTGAATCCGTGAGGAGTGATACGCTTGAAATCAGGGTACCTTCTCCAAACTCGATTCAGCAAATTATTGACATGCACAATACTTTTAGGGCTACCTGATTCATTTTTAAATAATAAGCCTTTTGTACTGTATTTGTGCCAATCTTTCAAAATTTCAATAGTTTTTGGATCCAGCGATATTGTTCGCTGGCTTTTTTTCGTTTTTGGAGTCTGAAATATGATTTTATTGTTTTCTCCCTTGGCTAGTGTTTGATTAACTTTAAGTTGTCCGCTCTCTAAATCAATATCAGTCCATCTTAATGCGCCTACTTCGTTCTTCCTCATTCCTGTGAAAGCCAATAAACGGAAGAAAGTGAGCATTTCTATATCATCAAGTTCTTGGACCATTTCAAAAAAAGTTTTCAGTTCTTCTTTATTATAGAATTGTTCAAGCTCTTCCTTATCTTTCTTTTTTCTTTTTGGTTTTAGAGTTTTTCTCATTGGATTGCTATCAATCAATTCCATAGATATTGCATAATCAAATATCTGATTAGCAATGCTGATGATCCCAAAAAATCTCTTATAGTCTTCAGCCCATTTATTGACCTGAGATTGGCACATTGATAGAGTAATTTTATTTATGAGTTTATCTCCAAAATGAGGGATAATAAGTCTATCTGCTTTGTCAATTTGACTAACATAGGTTGATTCTTTAACTGTATTTCTATAATGCTCTTTCCAAGTTTCATATACCTGTTTGAAAGTAGTAGTTGTATTTCTGGTTCTAAAGGTTTTCTTCTCATAATCAGCTAAACACTTAGCTTCAGCAAGTCTAGCTTCACGTTCGGTTTTAAAACCACGCCTAAGAGTTACAATTTTCTTTCCCGTTAAAGGATCAATTCCATGATAGGCTTTAAAATAGTAGGCAAAACCATCACCTTTTTTATATTTTTTGATCATTGATTTTTACCTCATTTCTTGTTAAAATGGGTATAGTAAAGAGGGCTTTTTAACGCCTATTTTTACTATACAGTATATCCTCACAATTTGCTTTGGTCGGCGGTGTGAGGATTTTTTATAAAAATTTTATTTTGTAAATTTCAGCTATCCTGTTTAAAAAGTCTTCTGGTATATTTAGCGTTGCATATATATCTCCTCTTGGAGAATAGTTGATTTTAGGATTGAATTCATCATTTGTAAATAAAGCACCAAAATCATATAAATACTGCCTGAATACAATAGGGTCATTAATTAACACGGCAATAGAAATCATTACAGCAAACAAATCTTTTTTCCCGATTCCACTAAGATATTCTTCTTCAGTTAGAATTTCTTTTGAAAGTGCCGAAAGAAGAAGGACTTTGGTTAATTCATTTGTCACATTCGATAAAAAAGTTCTATTACCGTGTGCTATATTATTTCTATATTCTTGTAATAAAGATAACATAGAGAGAAGTAGCTCCTTTGCGTTTTCTCCATCTAATTCGGAATATTCGAAGAATTGGTTTGCTATATCAATTTTTATATCTTCTCTACAAATTTTGTACCAATTAATTGTGGTTCCAAAATAAATACCACCAGTTGCTACCCATGGAGGAATATCGCCATGCTTTATCCTGTAATGCTGAATCGAAGCACTGTTCTTATTATTATCAATTTGATTTTTTATATTACTAATTTCTGATTTTCGATCAAGCTCGCCATTGGATTTATACTTTTCAAAATCTAAATATTCCAACATAGAAACTCCAATTTTTTGAGCAATTTTGTAGGATAGTTTAGTTTTTAAGGATTTTTCAATATATATTATATATTTGAACAATAAATTGTTTAGCGCTTGATCTATCAGAAAAATTCGATGCAATGAAGCAAATGAAACGGGCTCATTAAATTGTTCGATGTTTAATTCATCATTAAAAAAAGTCCCGAATATATCTTTATAGCCATTCACAATTCCATAATAAGAAATACTTTGAAGAACTTCTTTTGTGAAAATCTCATTTTCAATAACGATTCCCTTATTTCTCATTAATGCAATTTGTTGATTGTATGTTAGAAAAGGTTTATTAGTAGACAAAAAAGAAAACCTCCTATCTGGAAGATAGAAGGTATTCCTAGCCACATCCGTAGCCATTTAATTCTCTTCTATCTTATCACTATTTTATGATCGCGTCAAGTCATTATAATTTCAATTTAACTAAATCTCCAACTTGAATCTTAGGATTTTTTGCTTTTAGTGGATTAATGTCTTTTTCATTCACATCAAGAGCACTCTTTACCGTCTGTTTCCCACCATTCAAAAAACTGGATACAGAGAACGTAGTATCCTCCTTTATGCTTTGAGCAATTGAAAATTTAGGATAGACTTCAGTGATAATTAATTCCCCTTTTAAAAAATCATATCTACCAAGAGAATTACCGTCTATATCTGTAATCTCAGGTCCGGGTTCATAAATGCTTATTTTTGTATCCACATGAATTGATTTAGATTCATATCCTTTATCTATCATAATTGTATATTGATCTAAAATACGGATAACTTTTGCAATAGCCATTATTTTTCTCCTTTTTTATAACTAGTGAATCAAACTCGTCTTTGACCATTGTTTCATTAGCGATAGTTAGTCCTTTTATTTAAGTAACTTTATAAAATTATTTCTTTCATATTTTCTCCAATATCTTTTGTGAAGGTGATAGTAAAAAAATCTAACTAAATAATTTTCTCAAACACCATTGTAGCCTGGATGCGATCTCCTCCACCTAGGCCCTTGCTGCCACCGTTAGCTGTGCTAATAGTATGAAGTCTGTATCCTTTGGCAGCTTGTTTGTTAATCACATCTTCAAGTTCAGTGAGGTTTCCAGATCCAGTACCAAATAACTTTTCTTTCAGTGTTACTTGAAGCACAACATAGTTCAATCCAGTTACTCCTGAAGCTCCAGAAAAAGAACTTTCTTGTTTAACATTATCAAAAAATCCCATAATAATTTCTCCTTTTTTAATCAATTAAAGATCTATATTCATCAATCACCATCGTTTCGTTAGCGATGGTTTTTAAATTATACCGTTCCATAAAATGGATATAATTAAATTCTGACACATCATCCATAGTTTTTAATTCTTCTTCTAATAGATGATGAATCATGCTACGATCAGCTTGAAGTTCACACAACTCCCTATTAATCTCATACTGGACTGGAGTATGTTCTTTATGGCCCAATTCATGTAGGGCAACTTGCTTTTGATCTTGCTCTGATAGATTAATATCAATTGCAAGAACATTCAATGCTGGATTAAAGAAGCCTGGACTATGCCATTCGCTCCCATCAAAGTAGCATAAGCTTACACCCTCAAGGGCACAAAGCTCTTTTACAGTCATATAAATGCACCTCTATTTATTTTTTAAGTGTGCCTCCAAGACTGCTGTAATAAAATCAATATCTTCTTCAGTAAGTGGTTTACCATCGAACAACATAGATTGCGCAGCAATGTCTCGAAGGTCAAGCGGTGCAGAAGCATCACCGTCTGTTGCAATTTTTGGATTATCAGTGCGTCCTAATAAGTAGTCGATAGACACATTAAAATAATCAGCAATTTTTTGGAGATTATCAGCTTTCGGATTTCCCTTTTTCATACTATAAAGATAATTTGTACTAAAATTTAGTTTTTCTTCTAATTGGTTAAGCGAAATTCCTTGCTTTTGGCAAAGTTCTTTAATTTTATCGAACGTCGAAAACATTGATATATCAACCTTTCTAAGATACGACAAAAAATATTTAAAATTAATTCTAAAAACTATTGACAAAAATTAGAATTAGTTTTAAAATAGTTTTTGTAAAGTAAAAGAGTTAGCAAAACAACATATAAAAACTTTTTCAAAAAATGACAGCTTTGGCGAGCGAGAATCATTAAAGATAAAAGGTTTTAAGATGTCTTTTAACTATGCCTTCATTTTAGAATTAATTTTAAAAAATGTCAAGGAATTTTATAAAGTTTTTGACTAATTCTTTTACTGTTTTACAAAAAAAGCAGAAAGGGGCCTATATGATGAGCCAACAACATAAACGATGGAATTCATTAGTAGAGGAAGCTCTCGAAAAAAGAGGGTGGTCACGATCAGACTTAGCGACTGTCGTCGGTGTAAGTCCAGCTACAATAACTCAACTTTTCAAAGAAGGAAAAGGTAGTGATGATCTGAAACTACGAATTAACAAAAAGTTACGGATTAACGAATCATGGGAAAAATTCGAGGATTAAGAAATATAAAAAAGGCACCTAACGAGGTTAGGCGCACTAGAAAAGAAACTACTAATAGTATAACACAAATTGGAGATGACAATGAATATTCTAAGTGAAGAATTTAAAAACGGAATAAGATCAGTGGTTCGAATTCAATTTAAAGAATCTTTCACTGAATTCTTAGACCAAGAGACATCAGAGAAACGATGGTTGTCACTAGAAAGTGCAGCGCACTATGCAGATTGCAGTTCAAACACCATCAGAAAATGGATCAAGATGGGATTGAATCTTTATCAAATTGATGGAACCAAAAGAATTGACAAGAATGAATTAGATAAATTCATTCAACGTAATATCGTTATTTAGATAACAAAGGAGATAAAGATGGCAGTTTCTAGAGAAATGACTCTAATAGAAACACAAGTGCTAAACACAATCTTACAAAATGCATCATTTGAATTACCAATTCAAGCCAAAGAGCTACAAAGGCGATTTAATTTAGATAAACGCAAATTAGAACTCATTATTGAGAGCCTTAAAGTAAATTTTGGACATCCTGTTGTTGCAAAAAAAGAAAAAACAAATGGGTATTTCTTGCCAAAAACAAAGGAAGAACGAGATGCAGGTTTGGCACCCTACAAAAGGCAAATACTAACTGAACAAAAGAATTTGGCAGCAGTATTAGCAATTGATTTAGATGAATATAACAAGAAATGGAGATCAGAAAATGTTAAATGAAATTATTATTGGTGTATTGGTAATTGTTGTGTTGTTTGAGGCTATCATGGTAAGTGCAATTAGCCAACGCTGTAAAGAGTCAAAACGGGAATTAAAAAAGTTGATCATGGAAAAACAAAAAATCGAAGAAGCTCGACAAGCTATGCGCTTTGGATATCGTAGATAAGGAGCGATAAAATGGCAGAAAAGACAAATATCCTGCCTCACGACATACTAGCTGAACAGGCGGTACTTGGATCAATTTTCGTTGACCCAGAAAAAATCTTTATCGCATCAGAATTTCTTACACAGGAAAGTTTTTATAAGTTATCTCACGGTATTATCTTCAATATTATGGAAGATTTGGCAGATAAGGGGGAACCAATTGACCCTGTATCTGTAAAATCAGCACTTGACTCTATTGGAGAGTTTGAGCGTATTGGCGGAATGGCTTTTCTTGCTAGTTTGATCAATTCAGTTCCTACTAGTGCTCACATTGAACATTATGCAAAGATTGTGGCCGAAAAAGCTAAAGCAAGAGAGGTCATCAATGATCTAGGTAAAGCTCTTGAAACAGTATATCAGGATCACCAAGATTTGGATGATGTCATAGTAAGACTTGAAAATACACTGACATCTGTAAGTGCTAATCAAAACTCAGGTTTTAGAAACATCATGGACGTATTGGATTCCACTAATATCAGAATCGATGAACGATCTAAGCACGTTGGGGATGTTACTGGCCTTGCTACAGGTTTTACCGATTTTGACAAAATAACAACAGGACTACACGAAGATAACTTAATTATTTTGGCTGCCAGACCTGCCATGGGGAAAACAGCATTTGCTCTGAATATTGCACAGAATGTCGCAATACGAGCAGGTAAACCAGTAGCTATCTTCTCACTTGAAATGGGGGCTGAGAGTCTAGTAGAACGCATGCTATCCGCTGAAGGAGTGATTTCAGCCTATCACATTCGGACAGGGAAGTTATCTGACAGTGAGTGGAGGCGAATGCTCTTAGCACAGGAACAGTTATCAAAGGCTCAACTCTATATTGATGATACCGCTGGCATCAGAATTTCTGACATCCGAGCACGATCAAAGAAATTAGCTCAAACAACAGGAGAGTTAGGTTTGATTGTTATTGATTATTTACAGTTGATTACTGGCAGAGGTAAAGAAAATAGACAGCAAGAAGTATCTGAGATCTCTAGACAATTAAAGATTTTAGCTAAGGAATTAAAAGTTCCAGTAATCGCACTAAGTCAACTTTCTCGTGGAGTAGAACAACGGAATGACAAACGGCCTGTTCTATCAGATCTTCGTGAATCAGGGTCAATTGAACAAGATGCTGACATTGTAGCATTTCTTTACCGAGATTCTTACTACCGTCGTGAGGGGCAAGAGGAAGATGATAATGTGACAGAAGTAATCTTTGAAAAGAACCGTCATGGAGGGTTGGGTACCGTCAAATTATTCTTCCACAAAGAATTTACAAAATTTACAAATATGGAGGTACACTAAATGATTAAAAAATCTGAAGTAGCAGGCTTTCTAGCTTTCTTTAAATTTCCTAAACCATTTATTTATGACGAAAAATATAAAAAACTTAGCAACAATGCAAAATTAATGTATATGTTACTGTTTGGTAGGCTTGAACTATCGATAAAGAATGGCTGGCATGACAGAAAGGGAAATGTTTTTCAATATTATACAAATGAGCAATTAATGATTGATTTAAATAGCAGTGAAAAAACAATCATTAAAGTGAAGAAAGAATTAAGAGAGGTGGGCTTACTGGAAGAGATTCGACAAGGAAATAATCTACCAAATAGAATTTATATCAGTCAAGTTGATGGAGCTGTAGAAAATACAGTTCTTGAACTGGAAAAAGTACAGCATGGAGCTGTAGAAAATACAGTTCTTGAACTGGAAAAAGTACAGACAAACAAGATAGATATTAACGATACTGATAATAACAATATTAAGTTGATTTGTCAGGAAGTTATTACTTATCTCAATCAGGTTACAAATAAGAACTTCAACAAAAATACAGCTGGCCATCATAAATACATTAAGGCACGCTTGAAGGAAGGTTATGAATTAAAAGACTTTAAACATGTGATCAATGTTATGGCAGCTACATGGATGGGAACAGATTATGAACGATATCTACAACCTCAAACGCTTTTTGGGAATAAGTTTGATAGTTATCTTAATCGTAGTATGCCAAACAATGTCAGATCATTTGCTTCAGCAGTTGATGAAAGGCTAGGATTCTAATGGATGTTCTAAAAGATATTGAAAGAAAAAAGCTACTAGATAAAATCTGTGAAGTGCACTCTTGCCAATTATGGGAGAGTCCGGTAGTTATTGCTGGAAAATTGAAATATTTGCAGGTATGCCCTGAGTGTGAAAAAGAAGAAATCAAACAAATTGAGCACAAGTTAAATAATAAGGCAGCAATCAATTCGAAATTAGCTAAAACATTTGAAGTATTCAATCGCTTCAGCTTATTTCCTGCTGAGTTGATTGGGAAAAATCTAGATAACTTTAGCACTGATAATCAGAGTGCAGAGCAAGGTTTAAATTTTTCAAAAAGGATGCTAAGAGACTATGTGAAGGGAGAAACAGGAAATGTGATTATCACTGGGCCTCCTGGAGTCGGTAAGAGTCATCTATCAATTGCTTTAGCTTCTGCTCTGAACAATAAATTCAAGGACATAGGTACTCCTAAAAGTATTATTTTCGTATCGGTAACTAGACTGTTTACTGAGATAGAAAATAGCTTTGGTGGAAAAGGCGACTTTACAGAAAGTCATGCTGTAGAAATGTTTAGCAATGTAGATTATCTCTTTCTCGATGATCTGGGGAAAGAGAGTAGCATGAGTGATACTCTCAAACAAGCAAATGAATGGAGACAAAGGGTTCTATTCAAGATCTTGGACAATCGACAGACGACTTTTATAAATACTAACTTATCTAGTAGCGATATCAAAAAAATTTATAATCCAGCACTTGCAGATAGAATTTTCAAAGGTGCGAGTAAACATATTTTTAAATTCCCTGATGGGATGGAAAGCAGAAGGTATTAATGGAAAACAAGAGATTAATTGAGTTAATTAAGAAAACTCAAAAATGGTTTTATGATCGTAATTTACAGACTCAGAATCCTGATAAACAATTTTTAAAATTGTTTGAGGAAATTGGGGAATTAGCTAGTGGGCTAGCAAAAAAACAAGATGACGTTATAAAAGATAGCATCGGAGACATTGCTGTAGTGTTAATTGGCCTTACTCTACAATTGGGAATTGATACGAAAGAAGTATTTCCACATACAGAATCAGTTCCTTCTACGAATTCTAACAAGGAAGAAGATCATTTTATTTTATTGCTAGATCAATCAGTTGCTGCTTACTTTAGTCGCCAAAATTATCAATTAAAAAATGTAGCATTTGAATTGATTCGAGTATCTAAGTTTTTGAATATCGATTTTACAGAGTGTTTAGGTTTGGCATACGAAGAGATCAAAGATCGAACAGGGCGCTTAGTTGACGGTGTTTGGGTGAAAGAAGAGGATTTGTGATGGGCGAAAACAAAGTGAAACAGTATGATACTATCAACAACCCCAGTCATTATCATGGGAAAAATGGGATGGAAGCAATTGATGTGATAGAAAACTTCATAGGTGATTTAGCAGGAAAGGCAGGATGGGCCTGGGGCAATTCAATGAAATACCTCTTACGATTCCAAAAGAAGAACGGCATAGAGGATGTAAAAAAAGCCTTCCGGAATTTGGTATGGGTTCTTGAGGAAATCGCAGGTAAAAAAGAATCTTTAGCCTTCCTCAGTTCTTTAGTGAAGGAGTTAGAGAATGAGCAAGTACACAAAGAATCAGATTGAACATGCTAAACAACAAGTGCAATTACTCCTAGCAAGTCGAGGTATGACTAGGAAACAATTATCCTTTGAATTAGGATATGGGAGTGATGCAGTTACTTCATGGTTAAATGGTAGAGTGCAATTAGGAGAGTTTCAAGTTCAATGTCTTTGTGATTATTTTGGTGTGACAGAGAGTTCCATAGTTGGGGATCCTGAAGAGTTAGCAGATTACAAATTGTATAAAGATGGCAGGTACATCTGTCGAGGACCACTTAAAGAATTGAGTCACATTAGTGGCAAAGATGCAGGTATGCTTAAGTATTATGCAGAATTGCATGCTCAAGGCAAAAAAACAGGAAATCTAACTGTGGTTAGAAGTGAGGAATAATAATGAATATAGAAGATTTAATTCAAAAATATGAAAATCTTGAGGGTGTATGGAACGCAAATGGGGCAGAAATAGCTCGTCAATGCTTTTTAAGAGACTTGAAACAATTGAATAAAATAGATACGAAAAAAGTCACAGTCCCTCAGTATGTTGCGGATTGGTACGAAGAAAACAAAGATGATTTTGAAGGAAATTTGTTTCGATGTGTCTATGAACTTTCCAAAAAACGAAATGATAATGAACTAACAAAATTTGAAGAATGGATTATTGATAGTGAAACCGAATCGTTTCTAACCCTTGTCAACATGCACCAATTTGGCTACGAGGTCGAGAAAGAGAAGCGGTACACGGTAAAGATGAGAGCGACAAAACAACCGCTATTTTATAATAATATGTACGAGAAAATATTTTTTTCTTTGGGGGAATTAGCTACTCGATTTACACGTAAAGAACTAGAAGGAGCTGGACTCGGTTGGGTGTTTGATTGCCCAGGTGTTGAAGTAGAAGAGGTGGAAGGATGAATAAAAAAGAGCTGATTGAGAGTATTTCTCATTTACCTTCAGATTGCAGCGGACCAAGACCGATGATTGATAAATTAACAGCGTTGGAATTGATTAAGTTGCTAGACGAACCGCAGAAAGTCACAGTACCGCAGTTTGTGGCGGATTATATTAAATATGCCATAGAGAATGATTGGGATTTTCAAGATTTATTTAAGTGTATAGAAGACGAAGAAGATGAAAAACTTTCGAGATGGGTTTATCACGAACGTAATCAAGAAACGCTTGCTGCCGCTTGGATCAATGGCTACACAGTCGAGAAAGAGAAGCAGTATTATGTAAGATTTAAAGGGATGGAAAGTGATGATTTTAATTACTTAAACTTTATCAAATTTCAACACGCTTGGGTGTTATCGTCGTTAAAAATTGACAAGAAATTTCGTACAGAACACACTCGCAAAGAGCTTGAAGATGCTGGTTTTGGTTGGGTGTTTGATTGTGATGGTATAGAAGTTGAGGAGGTGCAAGATGATTCCAAGATTTAGAGGGTTATCCATTGACGAAAACAGCAAAGGTAAAATGCAATATGGTTATCTGATTGCAGATGGTGAACAAGCTTTTATTATCAATGAAGTAGTAGAAGCCAATGAGCAATACATCACTATAGGCTCTTGGTGTCCTGTAGATCCAAAAACAATTGGACAATCCACAGGCCCATTCGATAAGAATGGGAAGGAGATCTTCGAGGGGGATGTTATCGCTATAGAAGTGGACGACACTGGGACGCCAATAAATGCAAGAGTTTTCCAAAATAGCAAGATAGGCGTTTTGATGTTCCATGTTTTTGAAGACAACGAAGATGTCCCGATGGTAGAGTTGCTAGAAGATAATTCGGTGGCGTTCGAAATCATCGGCAACATTTACGAAAATCCAGAATTGCTGGAGGAAAAATGATGAACTTACAAAACTTTATCTATTTACTATTCGGTCTAGTCTGGCTATCTGGTTTGATTTGGGCCATTTTGGTTGCTGTTCTATCAAATATAGAGGATGATAAAAAAGATGAAATTAGAGACATTAGTTAAAACAAGAAATGCCTATCAAAAAAGACTAGAAGATGAGAAATTGTTCATATCTTTATGTAATCAAATAGGAAAACAAAATGCCACAGCGAACAAAGAATGGATGAAACGTAAAGTCAGAGATTTAGACAAGGAGATTGAAGAGTATGAACAAAAATCAATTACTGATTGTTAATATTGCAGCTCTATTCTTAATATTCTTTCTATCAAGCATAAATCTAAACACACGAATAAGAAAACTTGAGCAAGAAAATAGGGATTTGCAATGGGAAGTAGAAGAGCACGAATTAAGTATCCAACGAATGGCTGAAAAAAATACAATGCAGGATACTATTCTAAATAAATTAAATCGTGAATATCAAATGCGTGAGCATGAACGAGCTCAGAAGCTGAAAGAAATTGCCGAACAGAACGGAGTAGGAGGATAAGAATAATGATTAATAACGTAACTTTGATCGGAAGATTAACAAAGGATGTGGAGTTGAAACGTACTCCTTCAGATATTGCTACCGCACAATTTACAATAGCTTGCAACCGGAATTTTAAAAACGCCAATGGTGAATACGATGCAGATTTTGTAAATTGCGTGATGTGGCGTGAACAAGCTGAACGCTTTGCAAGCTGGACCAAGAAAGGGTACCTTGTAGCAATTGTTGGGCGTATCCAAACAAGAAACTATGAAGGAACAGATGGTAGACGTATATATGTTACAGAGGTTGTAGCAGAGAATTTTCAAATTCTAGAAAAAACGTGATAATTCCAGCAATCAAAATTCGATGATGGAACAAATGCCACCTTCCCATGCTTCAAATCCAATGGATATCAGCGACGATGATTTACCATTTTAGGAGGTATATATGATTATATTTGATGATTTCTATCGTGAAGAAGTTCGACGATGCTACAAAGAGATTGAAGCTCTAAAGATAGAAAACGAAAGTCTAAAAGAAAGAATAAATCACTTTATACGCTGCTCATGTGATAGCGAATGGAAAAAGATCGTTAAAGATTTTAAGATTAAGAAACAAAATCGGAAGTGGAAAGCAAGATAGAATAAGTGATGTAGCGATTCAGGAAACGGAGGTGAAGAATGCAGCTTTTTGATGATATCGATGAAAAAGAAACAATAAGGAGAGCTAAGAAAAAGCTCTCAGAATATCCACGCTGGAGAGAAATAGCATGTGATGACCCAATTCAAAAAGTAACGCAGGAATTCACATTTCAACCCAGGGGAGGAGCAGGACCTAATAAAGCTGTCGAAAAATTAGCAGTTCGACGTGTTGATGCAATGATTGAGTTAGAAGAAATTGAACAAGCGGTAAGCAGGCTATTCAATCCTACTTATCGGTATATACTATTTTCCAAGTTTCTTAAAAATCAAAAAGATCTAAACTACGAAATTTACAACTATCTAGGTATAGAGAGGACTAAATTTCAGGAACTGTACAACAATGCTTTATTAGCGTTTGCAGAGCAGTATCGAGATGCTGTGCTAGTATGTAATAAAAAAAACGGTATTTTTGCGGCAAAAATACGGTAAACATAACACAAAATATGACTTAAAATAGTATTATCAGAAAATGAAGGCGGTGGCCTGGTAGTTTTTTGTAGATCTCCTAATAGTATTTTTGGTTAGCTGTTCACCAGAGAAATTCGGGGTGGCATGGGTTCGAATCCCATACAGCTAATATTTTAAGTCAGTTCTATTGGACTGACTATTTTTATTTGAAAGGAGTAGGTAAATGCGTAAAGTAGAACCGATTCGGGATACAGATGATATTGAACGCATGAAGGATTACTTAAAGAGTAAGAATGAACGAGACTATGTAATGATGGTTACAGGGCTGTATTCAGGAATGCGAGTTAGTGATATCCTGCCCTTGAAAGTAAGAAGTGTTAAAGGAACTCACATTGAAGTGACGGAACGAAAGACTGGTAAAACAAAGAGATTCGCTATTAACCCAGCTCTAAGAAAAGCCCTGGATCATTATATAAAAGAAAATGAATTAAAGGATTATGATTACTTGTTCCCTTCGAGAAAGAAGGTTAACAATGAAGGACTTAGAATAACACATATTGGTAGAGTGGCAGCATATCAGATCTTGAGGGATGCAGGAGAGCATATTGGTTTAACAAATATCGGAACACACTCTATGAGGAAAACGTTTGGATACCATCACTACAGAAAGAATCAAAATGTTGGAATATTGATGGAGTTATTTAATCATTCTTCACCAGATATCACACTGGGTTATATAGGGTTTAAGCAGGATGAGCTAGATAATAGCATGCTGAATTTTGCTTATTAAGGCTATGTATTTAACAAAATGAGATAAAGTAAATTCATTTATTGATGATGGCTCACTTATATATGAGAGAGTAAGGTAGAAAGGCTCATGCTTCAAATTAACAGAATATAAGATATGTTAAATTCAAAGACCCTCCCCCTCTAATAAAATAACACCCATCAACTTAAAAATACCAGGCCTAATTATTACACCCTCCCTCATTAATTTACTCCCCCCTATCTAACAAAATAATACCCCCCACTATTCAATACCAGGGGATTGATACCGAATAAGGGAACGAGGGTAAGGTGTGCAGGATGATATAAAACAGAGAAGACAATCGAGGTATACAATGAAAGAACTACGGGCAGACCGTAATGGACCACATCGAGTAGCATTTGAAAAGAATAAGAAGATACTACTCAAGACTCAGAATACCTGTGGGATCTGTGGTCAACCTGTAGATAAATCACTCAGGTATCCCCACCCACTATCCCCAGTGATAGACCACATCATTCCAGTGAATAGGAATGGACATCCATCAGACATCAAGAACTTACAGCTTGCGCATTGGCAATGCAATAGACAAAAGTCTGATAAGTTATATGCTGAACAAAATTTTGAAAAAAATGCAATTGTTGGAAATCGCAATTTGCCACAATCAACCAATTGGCTGAAATACCACAGTTGACCCAGAACTGATAGGGGGGGTTACCCCCTCCCCTCGGTTCTGGCCGAGCTTCACGCCGTCACTGTACATATTTTCTCACGCCAAAACGAAAGGATAAGAAATTGGAACTAAGAGGAATTGAATATCTCAGAAGAAAATTAGACTCTTGCAGGCCTAGGGTTAATTTGCGGTACAAGCACTATGCTATGCAAAATAATGACACTCCTATAGGAATCACTATCCCTCCAAACGTCCGTGCTCAATACAAATCAACGTTGGGGTGGACTGCTAAGGGGGTTGATAGCCTTGCAGATCGTCTAGTATTTAGGAAGTTCGAAAATGATGATTTTGAAGTTACTGAGATTTTTGAACAAAATAACCCGGATATCTTTTTTGATAGTGCAATCTTATCCGCTTTGATTGGATCGTGTAGTTTTATCTACCTTTCGAAAGGGGATAATGAAGAAGTGCGATTGCAGGTGATTGAATCAAGCAATGCAACAGGAGTTATTGATCCGATCACTGGACTGTTAAATGAAGGGTATGCAGTATTAGCTCGTGATGATTACGGTCGACCAACTTTGGAAGCATATTTTGAGTCGAATGCCACTCACTTCATTCCAAAAGGTGAAGAGCCTTATTCAGTCAAGAATCCTGCTAATATTCCTTTATTGGTCCCTGTTATTCACAGACCAGATGCGGTTCGTCCTTTTGGTCGTTCACGGATTACTAGGGCAGGGATGTATTATCAAAAATACGCTAAACGGACTCTAGAACGTGCTGATATTACTGCTGAATTTTACTCATGGCCACAAAAATATATCATTGGTTTAGATCCCGATGCAGAACCTTTGGAAAAATGGAAAGCAACAGTTTCTAGTCTACTAACTATTTCAGCAAGTGATACTGGAGAAAAGCCTAGCATCGGACAGTTTACAACTGCCAGTATGGCACCATTTACTGAGCAATTGAGGACAGCAGCAGCTGGATTTGCTGGAGAAATGGGCTTGACCTTGGATGATTTGGGATTCGTTTCAGATAACCCATCATCTGTAGAAGCGATTAAAGCTAGTCACGAGAACTTGCGCTTAGCAGGGCGAAAGGCCCAAAGGTCATTAGGTGCTGGTTTCCTAAATGTGGCTTATGTAGCTGCTTGTTTGCGTGATGAATTTCATTACGCAAGAAGCCAATTCGTGAAAACAACTGTGAAATGGGAACCGTTATTTGAAGCAGATGCTAATATGATGACTATGATCGGTGATGGCGCTCTTAAATTGAATCAGGCCTTGCCTGGCTATATCAATGCTGAAACAGTTCGAGATCTTACAGGTATTGCTGGTGATATGTCTGCTGTTCCTGTGACAAATGAAGGAGAACCAGATGGAACATGATGTATTGCCTGGTCTTCTAAAAGAAGTACAGAGTCGTTTTGAAAGCGAATATGGGAAGAGCGAGGTTGTCAGTCGAGCTTTTGCAGAACTACAGGCCAAAAAAGCAACTTACAAGACAGCAAATGAGTTTGCTATCGAAGTTGGAGAAATTCTCTCTAAGGCTCTGGAAGCTTCTCTAAGCGCTGATAAATTACCAGATGGTAAAATGTATTACAATATTGCTCAACGTTTGTTATCGGACGTACTGGGACGTAATTATGAGATAATAAGTGGTTATACTAGAGATGTTCAGAAAAAACTAAATGCAGATGCAAAAATCAGTTTGAAAGTACAAGTTCCTGAATTGAATCAGGATAGAGTTGCTGGAATAGTCAATCGATTGGCATCTGAGGAAAATTTTGAAGATGTTAGTTGGTTATTTGGTGAGCCAATCGTTAATTTTTCTCAGTCTATCATAGATGATAGTATTCAAAAAAATGCTGAGTTTCATCATAAATCTGGATTACAACCCGAAATTATTAGAAAATCTTATCTCCATTGCTGTGATTGGTGTCAAGAGGTTCAAGGTAGCTATAAATATCCAAAAGTTCCAAAGAATGTTTATAGAAGACATCAACATTGTCGTTGTACTGTTGACTATGATCCAAAAAGCGGGAAAGTTAAAGACATTTGGAGTAAAATTTGGAGAAAAACAGATGAAAGTGATAAGATAGAAGCAAGGAAAGATATCAATGGGAAATCTCAAATGAGCGAAGTGAGAAAACTTGCGCTTCAAGAAGGAATTACCTCGAATCCTATCAAAAAAAGTCCTAAAAAACTAACTGAGAAGCAAATCATTGATGCCGTTGGCGGTGGAGATAAAACAAAAGGATCATGTTCATCCGCAGCTTTTGCTTACATAGGTAATAAAGGTGGTTATACCGTTTTAGATTTTCGAGGAGGGGAAAGCTGTGACTTTTTTGCTAGAAACAGTAGAATCCAAATGATAGGAAATCTTCCTGGTGTTAAAATGCATGTTGTTAAACATACAAATGACTTTACTGCTGTCAGAGAATTGTTGGAAAAGGTAGAATCTGGGAATGAATATTATTTAGCGGCAGGTAGACATGCGGCTATCATAAGAAAAAATGAAGGCCGTTTCGAATATTTGGAATTACAATCCAGAATATCAAACGGGTTTAAACCATTAGATAACATTGTTTTGAAAGAAAGATTCAAGTGTAAAAAAACGCATAGTACCAGACACGGCAAATATGAGGTGGAAAGTTGTATTATTGATTCGGATTCATTGAAAGATAATCCTGAGTTCCATAATATATTGAGTTTCATTAACACAGCAGGTTCTAAACAAATGAAAGGAATTGAAGGCCATGAAAGATGATCATGAAGAAATAAACTGGTCTGAATATTGCTATAAAGAAAATCATGATGACAAAATTTGGTGGGTTGATACGTCATTGTTTGCTAGAGGGTTGATGTTATTTACGTTTGATAAGGAAAAGTTCTATAACCTTTTTGAAGATTACCCTCAAAACATGACTTCAGAAGAGGTTGAAATCTTTGATAAAGAAAATCCATATTGGGCTGAATTTTTTTAGACCGAAAATAAGAATACTGAAGCACTCGAAAGGGTGCTTTTATTGTGGTTTTAATTAGGAGGTGATCCGATATCTCCCAGCGATAGGGTTATCATGCGATTACGATTGAAAGGTTATAGTATGGCTAGGAAGAAACTTGGCAATCAGAATCCTACTCAATCGGTGATTTTAAAATACGTCAAGAAAAATTCATTAGCAAATGAAGCGATTGATCTTTACGAAAAAACTGGTCTTTCTTGCTATTCTTGGCAAAAAAACCTTCTACTACCTATGATGGCTGTTGATAAAAATGGCTTATGGGTGCATCAGAAATTTGGATACTCTATTCCTCGACGAAACGGGAAGTCAGAGCTTCTTTACATTTTGGAGATTTGGGGGCTGCATAAAGGACTAAACATCCTTCACACAGCTCATCGTATTTCCACTTCCCATGCCTCATTTGAAAAGGTTAAACGTTACCTGGAGAAAATGGGATATGTGGATGGTGAAGATTTCAACTCTATCCGTGCCAAAGGACAGGAACGGATAGAATTGTATAAAACTGGTGGTGTGGTCCAATTCCGTACCAGGACATCAAATGGGGGTCTTGGTGAAGGATTCGATATGCTTATCATTGATGAGGCACAGGAATACACAACAGAGCAGGAATCTGCTTTGAAATACACTGTAACCGATAGTGCTAATCCAATGACTGTCATGTGTGGGACTCCTCCTACTCCAGTTTCCAGTGGTACAGTCTTTACTAAGTATCGAGAAACGTGCTTATTCGGTAAAGGGAAATACTCTGGTTGGGCTGAATGGTCTGTGTCTGAAGAAAAAGAGATTGACGATGTGGATGCCTGGTATCATTCAAATCCTTCAATGGGTTATCACTTGAATGAACGAAAAGTAGAAGCTGAGCTAGGTGAAGATAAACTAGATCATAATGTTCAACGTCTAGGTTTCTGGCCTACTTACAATCAGAAGTCTGCTATATCTGAAACAGAATGGAACGAATTAAAAGTATCTGATATTCCTGAGCTTGTCGGACAATTATTTGTTGGGATTAAGTATGGACAAGATGGTACAAACGTTGCCATGAGCGTAGCAGTGCGGACGAAAGATGGACGTTTTTTTGTCGAAGTTATAGATTGTCAATCAGTGCGCAATGGGAATGACTGGCTAGTGGCTTTTCTGCGTAGTGCAGATGTGGCGCAAATCGTTATTGACGGTGCAAGTGGTCAAAAGATTCTAGATGAAGAATTGAAGGACTACAAAATTAAGAATGTCATCTTACCAACCGTTAAAGAGATCATAGTGGCAAATGCTCTTTGGGAGCAAGGTATTTATCAAAAAAATATCTGCCATGCTGGACAACCATCTCTATCAAAAGTGGCTACTAACTGCGATAAGCGCAATATTGGTTCAAATGGTGGTTTTGGTTATCGCTCTCATTTTGACGATATGGATATTTCTTTGATGGACAGCGCTTTGCTTGCGCATTGGGCTTGTGTAACCACTAAGCCTAAGAAAAAGCAAAAAATCAGTTATTAAAAAGTTGCAGTCTAAGAACTGCTTTTTTTGATGATAAAATTACCGAACTGCCGGGAAAGCAGGAGAAAGGAGACATGAGAATGTCAGAATTTAAGGTTATTGAAACGCAAGAGGAACTTGATGCAATCATCAAGAATCGTTTAGAACGAGTTAAAGAAAAATACTCGGATTACGATGATATAAAAGCTCTTGTTGCTCAAGTACAGGATGAAAATAGCAGTCTAAAATCTGCATTAGAAGCTTCTAAGCAAGAGACAGAAAGTTCTAACAAGCAAATTGCTGATCTTGAGGCTAAAATTTCCGGTTATGAAACGGAAAACTTACGGACTCGAATTGCATTACAGAATGGTTTGCCATTCGACTTAGCTGATCGCTTGCAAGGTACCGATGAAGAAAGTCTAAAAGCAGATGCAGAACGCTTAGCATCTTTTATCAAACCTGTCGAACCTGTTGCACCAATGCGTGTTGTAGAACCACAAATTGGAGACAATAAAACATCGCAAATGAAGTCAATGCTTCGAGAATTAAATAACACAGGAGAATAATGTAATATGACAGATAATTCATTAAAACAAGGAACGCTTTTTAAACCAGAATTGGTTAAAGAACTCATTTCAAAAGTACAAGGACGTTCTGTTCTTGCTAAACTCTCATCTCAAACACCAATTCCATTTAATGGAGTTGAGCAATTTATCTTTAATCTTGAAGGGAATGCTCAAATTGTTGGTGAAGGACAACAAAAAGGTGCTGGTAAAGCAATCATTGAACCAAAGGTAATCAAACCGCTTAAATTTGTATACCAAGCACGTATCACAGATGAATTTAAGTATGCTTCTGAAGAAAAACAACTTGAATACCTTTCACAATTTGCTGATGGATTCGCTAAGAAAATCGCAGATGCTTTTGATATCGCTGCTATCCACGGTTTAGAGCCAAAAGGGCTTACAGATGCAACCTTCCGTGATACTAACTCATTTGATGGTTTGATCACTGGGAATATCGTAACTTATGCAGAAGATAAATTTGACGATAACATTGATGCTGCTGTCCAACAAATCGTAGCTAAGGGCGGAGAAGTTACTGGTGTGGCTATCTCTCCAGTAGGTGGTCAATCACTTGCTAAGTTGAAAGTAAATGGTGTGGCTCAATATCCAGAATTCCGCTTTGGTCAAAATCCTGACTCGTTCTACGGAATGAAATCAGACGTAAACAAAAACTTGACTGTTACAGGTGGAACTGCTCAAACAGACCATGCAATCGTTGGTGACTTTGAGAATCGTTTCAAGTGGGGTTATGCTGAAAATATCCCAATGGAAATCATTGAATATGGTGATCCAGATGGAGCTGGTCGTGATTTGAAAGCCTACAATGAAATCTTGCTGCGTGCTGAAGCGTTTATCGGATGGGGTATTCTTGATGCTGATGCATTTGCTCGTGTTAAAGTGTAAGGTGATTTGAAATGATTTACGTTAATAAAGTATCAGGAGAAATAATCACCACTGATTCAGTGCTGGGAGGCGATTGGATCGCTGGTAGTGAATATAAAAACGGGACAGAAGTTTCAGAAATGAAAGTGGCAGATATTCGCTCTAAACTAGATAGTTTAGGAATCGAATACGACAAAGGAGCTAAGAAGGCTGACTTGCTTGCTCTTTTAGAACAGCATGAAGGATAGTTAAAATGACAACATTTGCAACAGTAGAAGACCTTGAAACTTTGTGGCGTTTTTTAAAATTCGATGAACGGAAGAGAGCAGAGGCGCTGTTGAAAATAGTGTCAGATTCTCTTCGTGAAGAAGCTAAGAAAGTCAGCAAAGATTTAGATAAGATGGTGCTTGACAGCCCTTCTTATCAAAGTGTTGTGAAATCTGTTACCGTGGATGTGGTTGCTCGTACATTAATGACATCAACCGATCAGGAGCCAATGACACAAATGGCTGAGTCTGCTATGGGATATTCCTTTAGTGGCTCTTATTTGGTTCCTGGTGGTGGCTTGTTTATCAAAGAATCTGAACTGAAAAGGTTAGGCTTCAAAAAGCAAAGATATGGGGTGATTGATCTTTATGGGACGAATTAAAGGTATTACGATCACTCTTATAGAAACCGTTGAGAAAGGAAGGGATGACTTTGGTCATCCCATTTTTGAGGAAGTTGAAACTTTGGTGGATAATGTCCTTATATCTCCATCTTCAACGGATGATATCACAACCCAGATGAATCTAACTGGACGGAAAGCAGAGTATACTCTAGCAATACCAAAAGGTGATCTTCATGATTGGAAAGATAAAGAAGTTTTATTTTTCGGTAAGAGATGGAAAACTTTTGGAATTCCTCTTGAAGGTATTGAGGAGATGCTTCCTTTAGTTTGGAATAAGAAGGTGATGGTAGAATGCTATGAGTGATATTAAGTTTAAGCTCAATCGTGCAGGAGTGGCTGAATTAATGAAATCTGCCCCTATGCAGAGTATCCTTTCTCAATATGCATCTGATATTCAAGCTAGATGCGGTGATGGATATGTAAAAGATATTCATGTAGGTAAAAATCGTGCTAATGCAATGGTTAGTGCAAAGACCTATAAAGCTAAGAAGGACAATATGAAAAACAATACTCTTTTGAAGGCGGTGAATTAAATGATTGAAATTGTTATCAAGAAATATCTTGACGGTCATTTATCAGTACCGTCTTTTTTTGAGCATGAAATTAACATGCCAAAAGAGTTTGTAATCCTTGAAAAGACTAGGGGAGCAAAGAAGAACCACGCTAAGACTGCAACTTTTGCTTTTCAGAGTTATTCAACAAGCATGCAGAAAGCTGCTGAATTGAATGAGAAACTAAAACAAGTTATCGAAAACATGGTTGAACTGAATGAGATCAGTGGAATCCATCTAAACAGTGATTACAATTTCACAGACACAGAAACTAAAAAATATCGTTATCAAGCGGTATTTGATATAAATTATTTTTAAGAAATGGAGAATGGAATGGGATCAGAAGCTCAAACTACTCAAACAACATCGTCATCATTAGTGACGACAGCAAAACCTAAAATTGGGGGTGCAATCTATTCAGCACCTACTGGTACTCCTCTACCAACAGATGCTACAACCGCCTTAAATGCTAAATTTTTATCTCTAGGATATATCTCAGAGGATGGCTTGGAAAACGAAAATAGCCCTGAATCTGAGAACGTCAAGGCATGGGGTGGTGATATCGTACACTCCTCACAAACAGAAAAACCCGATACATTCACTTATACATTAATCGAGGCATTGAACGTCAATGTTCTTAAGGAAGTGTACGGTGCGGATAATGTGACTGGGGATCTTAAAACAGGTATCACTATCAAGGCTAATTCAAAAGAATTAACTAGCCATTGCGTTGTGGTAGATATGGTATTGAAAGATGGTACTCTGAAACGTATTGTTATTCCTCAAGGGAAAGTAACGGGTATCGGAACTATCTCTTACAAAGATGCTGAGACAGTCGGATACCAAACAACTCTTACAGCATTTCCAGATGGCGAAAGCAATACTCACTACGAATACATCAAAGGAGCTTAATACATGTCAGAAACTAAATCATTTAAAGGGACTACTAAAACAGGTTTTCCATTCGATATCAGTATGGAACGGATGGAGAACTATGAGGTAGTAGAAACTATTGCTGAAATCGATGAAAACCCTCTTGTGCTACCTAGGTTGCTTAAATTGTTGCTTGGTGATCAAGTGGCAGCGTTGAAAGATCACGTCCGTGGTGAAGATGGAATGGTACCCACTCAGAAGTTGATGGATGAAGTACGGGACATCTTCGAGTCACAGAATGTAAAAAAATAGTAACCCTTTCCAGAATGATCAAAACTGATGAAGATGCTTTGATTTGTGATTTAGCTGAGACGTATCGCATTTATGATTACAGACAGCTACCTGCATATCAGGTAGCTGTTTTTTCATTTGGTCTGCGTGATGATTCAAGGATAAAAGTTGCAATGTCAGGGCAGAATGTACCAACTGATCTATTAATCCAGGCAAGTATGTTGGATCGACTATCTATGCTTGTATGGATGAAAACAAAAGATGGACAACAGGGTAAAAACCGTCCAGCTTCAATGGTTGATAGTCTTCTCAAGGTTGAGAAAGAAAAGGAACAGATGGTATTTACATCTGGAGAGGAATTTGAAGAATACAGAAGTAAATTGTTAGAAAAGATTGGAGGTGGTAATTAATGGCGACAGAATTAGGTCAAGCATATATCCAAATTATGCCATCAGCTCGTGGAATCAAGGATATGATTAAGAAAGAGCTTGGCTCTGAAATACCACAAGCAGGGCAGGAAGCAGGGGAATCTTTGAGTTCTAAGATGCTAAGTGTCGCAAAAAAAGCAATAGCAGCCGCCGGAATAGGTAAATTCTTTTCTGCATCATTGACAGAAGGGGCCAATCTTCAACAGTCATTAGGAGGGATTGAAACTTTATTTAAAGGTTCTGCCGATACGGTTAAAAAGTATGCTAATGAGGCATATAAAACAACAGGGTTATCAGCCAATGCCTACATGGAGAATGTAACAGGCTTTAGTGCCAGCCTGCTTCAATCGTTAGGTGGTGATACTCGGAAGGCGGCAGATGTTGCTAACATGGCTATGGTCGATATGGCAGACAATAGCAATAAGATGGGGACATCTATGGATCGTATTCAAGATGCCTACCAAGGATTCGCAAAGCAAAACTATACAATGCTGGACAACCTTAAGCTAGGATACGGTGGTACAAAAACAGAAATGCAACGCTTATTAGCTGATGCGCAAAAACTGACAGGTGTTAAGTATGACATCAATAACCTGTCAGACGTGTACCAAGCAATCCATGCGATTCAAGAGAATTTAGATATTACCGGGACGACTGCTAAAGAGGCAGCGACTACTTTTAGTGGATCGTTCGCATCCATGAAAGCAGCAGCTCAAAACGTCTTAGGGAAATTAGCTCTTGGTGAAGATATTATGCCTTCATTACATCAACTTTTTGAAACCGTTAAAACCTTCCTTGTAGGTAATCTTATTCCAATGGTATGGAATGTGTTAAAAGGAATCCCCCAGGTTTTAGCTGCTGCACTCGGTGAGCTTATGCACACGCTTTTCGGAGACTACATTGGAGAAAGCATTATGAACGATCTTTATGATGTTTTCGATAAAGTAGGAGGAGTGGTTAGCACTATCTATGATATGATTTTCGGATCATTGAGTAAGAAAGACAATATAGACTTTTTAAAGAAGCTAGGAATCAATGAGAAAACAGCTAGTAGCATTGTTAACATTGGCGATAATATCAGGACCGTGTTTGAAAATATTGGTGCTGTTATTAGTAATGTTGCTGGAATTGTCGGAGAATTCATTAGTGATCTTTTTGGACTTGCTAAAAGTAAAGATAGTGTTGGAGGAGTAGCTTCAGCTTTTGAAGCCATTACTAAAGTTTTAGCTGATGCATCAGGTAAAGTAAAAGATTTTACAAAGTGGATGCGTGAGAATAAAACAGTTATGGATATTGTTAAATCTGCCCTAGCAGGAGCCTTAGCAGGTTTTTTGGCCTTTAAAGCAATTACAACTATTCAATCTATTATCATAGGTTTCAAATCAGCACTTTTAGCAGTTAAAGGCGCAGTTTTAGCTTTTAACGCTGCAATTGCTGCAAACCCACTCGGAGCATTAGTAGTCGCTATTGCTGCTGTAGTTGGTGCATTAGTTTGGTTCTTCACCCAAACAGAGACGGGTAAGCAGATTTGGAGTGCTTTCGTTGATTTTGTAGTAGGCTTGTGGAATGGTCTTGTAGAGTTCTTTTCAGGTTTATGGACAACCATCTCAGAAGGAGCAATAAACCTTTGGAATGGGGCTGTAGAAGTCTGGAATGGTGTTATCGAAGGAATAAAAAATGCTTGGAATGGAATAGTAGAATTCTTTGTTGCTTTGTGGGAAGGTATTTCTAGTACCGCTACAGCTGCATGGACTACAATTACAGAAACAGTAATGGCCATTGTCCAGCCTTTTATTGATGTTTTTATGTCAATTTGGAATGGAATGAAAGATGGTCTAGGTCAGATTTTCGAAGGCATTAAAACAATTTTCAGCGGGGCCTGGGAATTAATAAAGAGCATTGTAATGGGTGCGGTACTATTTATCATTGATTTGGTAACTTTAGACTTTACAAAAATGGGTGAAGATCTAGGATTGATTTGGGAAAGTATCAAATCTGCCGTGTCAATGATTTGGGATGGTATCTGTACTTATTTTAGTGGGATTATTTCTACAATCATAGGATACTTCACTGGTGCTTTCGAAGGGCTTAAGACATTTTTGTCTGGAATCTGGGATTCTATAAAGGAAACAGCAGTAGCCATGTGGAATGCAATATGTCAAGCTATTCTTGGCATTATAGATGCCTTCGTAGCTAGCGCAAAAGCCCTTTGGGAAGGTTTCAAATCTTTCATGTCAGGATTATGGGAAGGTATCAAATCTACAGCAATCGGCATGTGGGAAGGTATCAAATCTGGTCTTGGTAGTATTTTCGATGGAATTGTCACTGGTGCACAAAAAGCATGGGATACCATGAAAAACGGAGTTAAAGACCTTTGTTCAGGTATTAAAGGATTTTTCTCTGGCCTAGCAAATATCAATCTTTGGGATGCTGGTAAAGCTATTCTTGATGGCTTCTTAGGGGGATTGAAAAGTGCGTATAATGGTGTTAAGAATTTTATCGGTGGTATTGCAGACTGGATCCGTAAACACAAAGGTCCTATTTCTTATGACCGCAAGTTATTAATACCTGCTGGTAAAGCTATCATGGGAGGATTTGATGCTTCTTTACAAAATAGTTTTAAAGATGTGCAAAGAACTGTTGGTGGAGTAGCTGGATGGATTTCAAATGCATTTACAGGTGATGATTTTGATTTTGGATCAGGAGCAGCTTTCAGTAAAGATATCACATCCACTTTGCAGATGCCTAACGCTAAATATGACACAACTGAGTCTAGAATGGTGTCTGAGATGATGATTCTGAGATCAAGTTTAGATACTTGGCTTGAGAAGATATCAAACAAAGACTCTAATACTTACTTAGATGGAGAAAAATTAGCCATCAATGCCTATCAACGTCAAGGACGAATCATGGCTAGAGAGGGGATCTAATGGCAGTAAATTATCTGATTATCAATACTTTTAACACAAACACTATATCAGATAGTGTGGTGACTGATTTTGGAGATATTAAAGGTGCTATCCCTCGATATGATGAGCAGAAAAAACTATTTGGAATGAATGGCCAGTATAACATTGAAGATGGTGCTTATGATGGATATGAGCGAACTTTGAAGTTGTTTGTTAAGCGATATGAAGATGCTCAAGCTATTATTAACGCATTCCAGAAGCAAGACAATGTATTGGAATTTAGTTATCAGCCTGGTAGCATTTACTATGCTGATTTACTTGAATCAGAAATCTCACTTCATGGCCAAAATAACTGGATTGTAAGTGTCAAGGTGTACCAACATCCTTTTAGATATTTAAAAAATGTCCAAGAGGTTGTGCTATCAGGACGTGGGACAATCACTAACCCAGGTACAATTTACTCGGAACCAGTTATTACAGTTGAAGGGCAAGGAGAAGTAACTCTAACGATTGGCAACCAGACAATGGGATTAAACCTATCAGGTGGTGCTAAAATTGATTGTAGACAGCGGAAACAAAACGTTTATACATTGAATGGGCAGCTTAAGAACACCTTGCGAACAAGAGGGCCGTTTTTTGAACTGCCTAAAGGAGTTATAGGTGTAACTACATCTGGTAATGTTTCCAAAATCAAAATTCAAGGAAATTGGAGGTATATCATTTGATTTATTTAAAAGAGGGTAATATTCCTCTTAATTTGTGTACGGATGATGACATCAGCCAGCAAGAAAATAATACTTATCAGCTTACCTTCAAGTATCCTGTTAGTGATGAAAAATGGAGCCTGTTACAAAACGAAGTGCATTTGTTAGCAGATGATTTGTCAGGAGAACAAGAATTTGTAATCATTGACATCCAAAAGGAGCACGGATATATCACGGTATATGCCAATCAAGTAGCAACGTTGCTAAATGGATATAGTATCCGCAAGATCAATGTAGATCGGGCGAATGGTTTTACTGTGATGAACAAGCTAGTAGAAGGGCTAAAGAGAGAATGCCCTTTTACTTTCTTTTCTGATATCTCTGAATTACACACTTTAAACATAGAGAATGTATCAGTAATTGATGTACTTCTAAAAGGTCAGCACTCAATTATTGGTCAGTGGGGTGGTGATTTAGTCAGAGATAAATACTCAGTTAGATTGTTAAAAAATGGAGGGGTTGAGAATCAATCTCTTTTTATGTATAAGAAAAATCTTTCTGAGTACAAAGAATCCACAACTACTAAATCTCTTAAGACAAGAATCCATTTTCGTAAGGTCATTACTGCATCTGGAGAGGGAGAGAAGGACAAAATCCTTGAGGCTACTGTAGATAGTCCACTTGTAGATAAATATAAACATATTTACGAGTATGACATGGAGGTCCAGGATCAAGATGTTAAGACCGTTGAGGATTTAAAAGAGTATGGTAAGAAATACTTTCAGTCAAGTCTTTGCGACTTGCCTGACGAGAGCTTAGAGATTGATGTATTGGGTCATGCTGATCAACCAGTAAAAATATTTGATACAGCATCAATTTTTTATGAACTCTATAATGTTGATATTCGCAAAAAAATTACCAGCTATAACTACAGTCCAATGTCTAAGAAATTGAAGAAGATTGGATTTGGTAAAATCTCACGTTCGCTAGGTGGTGCGATTGGCAAAATCGTTGACGATGTAGTCAAAGAGAAAATCGCTAGTCACGATGCTGAATACGAGGCTAAGGTTCAAAAATTAGTTGATAATGCCAATGCTGAATATGAGAAACGAGCTAAGGAAATTGAAAATAAGGTCACAGATGGCATTGAGGAAGCCAAGGCTAAAGCTGAAGTAGTCAAGGAGGAAATCTCAGCACAAGTCACTGAAAAGATAGCAGTAGCAAACCAAGCCAATAAAAATGAAATTGTAGAAGAATTCAAGGCTCAATACAATGGCATTGAAGTTAAGATGGAAGGCCTGGAAGCTACTACTGATCAATTAAAGACCAGTGATGCCGATATCAAAAAACTGATCAACGATTTCAAAGATCAGACACAGAGCCAATTTGTAGGGGTTCAAGGGGCACAATCCAGATTTGAACAGACCACAGAGAAAGCCATCTCTGACCTGACCAATGTGGCCAGCGGAAAGGCTGATCGGTCTTATGTTGAACAGACGGTGGCAGGAGTCAAAGAAGAGTTCACTTCAATGGGCGCTGGTGGTGGCCCCAACATGCTCAGGAACTCAAGAGCAGACGATGGCCTAAAATATTGGACAGAAGCTAATAACAGATTAGCATTTACAGCGCATCAATTCTACTTCAATGGCCAAAAACGAATGTTTGAATTGCGTCCTGGCGCAGTCGTTAAAAGCCCACGCTTTATTGTGAAGCAAAATGCAGATTATACATTGAATTTTTTAGGATTTGACAACAATTCGAAAATATTCAAAGTTTACTTCTGTAAGCGAAGAAAAGGCTCAATCTCTGACTTTGAAGAAAAACAGCTAATCTATGATGGCAAAACAAGATGGACAGATGGCCCCATCTTGGATGGAAATAGAGCAATCAAAAAATCATTTCAATTTAATGTTGGAAATTTTGATGACGGTTACCTTCAATTTGAGTACGAAAGAAACAATCCAAATAAATGGGGCGGTTTGTTTTTAACCGAACTTGATTTTTATGAGGGAGCAAATGAACGCAAGTGGCAACCTGCTCCAGAAGATCAAAATTATTTGGTAGAGCAAGCGCAAGCAACATTTGAAAAGACCGTTCAAGGTCTATCTACTCAATTAACGAAATTAGAGACTAAGACTGGTCCAACCGGTGAACTTGAACAGCGCATGCTGACCTACTCTGAAAAAGCTGCTGTTGATGCTCTAAAAGCAACAAGGCAGATTTTAGAACAAGGTTATGTTGCCAAATCTCAATACACTGAAGATGTTGCTGGAATCACAAGAAGATTTGATGAAATCGTACAAGCAGGAGAGAACCTGCTTAAAAACAGCGGTAATCCTCAAAATGTTGAGGGGTGGGGGTATTATGATCCCGGATTGAGTCCAGTAGTAACGGTCTCAACTAATCCAATCTACTACAATGAATCAAGAAAACTCTTCAAACTTGATAATTCAACTGATAGTGGCAAGGTGGCAGCATCCCAACGCTTCAACATCAAGAGGAATACCACATACACTATTTCATTTGATGCGATTGGTTCAGACAATCTAAAGAATGCCACATTCTATTTTTTGGCACGAAAAAAAGGCGAGACGGGAACTTTCTCAAAAGTATTCACGCTTGCTGACAAGATCACTGTGCCACAGGATAGAATCACACGCTACTATTTCACAGTCAATTCTGAGGAATATGATGAAGCATTCTTGCGATTTGACAATAATGGATCATCTAACGGGCAACCAGCAAGACTCTACTTTGGTGACATTGATGTGTATGAAGGATCTATCAAGAGAACCTACCAACCGTCAACAGATAACGGTTCATCCGTGATTGAAGCTAAACTTGCTGAATTTAAACAAGGAATTGATGGGCAGTTCACGACATTTTCCACAGAGTTTGGAATGAGGCTGTCCAGTCAAAATTCTGTCATTAATGACAAGTTAGACGATTTCAAAGACAGCATCAACGGGCGATTTGCCAACTATCAGCAATCAATTAACGGTCAAGTTACAACAATTGTAAGTCAGCTCGATGGAGTCCTGAAGAAAACAGACATCAACATCACGGATGGCCAAATCTCTTTCGGTACTGGAAAAACCATCAACGGAAGAACCATCAGCTCATTACTTGTGCAAGAGCCGGAATCTATTGCATTGATTGCGAAATTAATCAAGGTAAAAGGGGATATGGTAATTGATGGATCAATTACTAACCGTCATCTTGCCTCTGAAAGTGTTGATACAGGTCACATGAGAGCTGGATCAGTCACTACTCAGATTTTGGCCAGTAACGCAGTAACCGCTGACAAGTTACAAGTTGACTATGCTTTGATCCAGAAATTGCTTGCTAATCAAGCATTTATTAGAGAACTGATTTCACAAAAAGCATTTATTACTGAGCTGAATTCAATCAAGATTGCTGCTGAAAGAGTTCAAGGTGGACGATTAAGTGCAAATAACGGTTCAACTGTCTTTGATTTAGACAATGGTACACTAAATCTATTTTCAAATACTGGTACAATTCGAAGAATTGATGATACAAGTTCATCTCAATTTATCAAATTTAACCAAGTTGGTCTTGTTGGTGAGTATCTAAGAGACAATAAGGCTGCCAGAATCGTCATAGGAACAAATCAAGACAAAACTGAAAATACAGAAAATGGAACATTTGCTGGGATGCGCTTGTGGTCAGGAGCGAAGAATGATGTAAAAGAATCTTTGTACGAACTTGTTGGTGATCGAATCATATTCTATGCAAATGGTCAGTATAGAAGTCCTTGGATTATTCACAATAATACTAAAGATGGAAATAGCTATTTGATTCCAATGAATGAAAAAGGCGTTAAGCATAATTTAGGGCGTGGCGATAAACATTTTAGCAGAGCTTATATAGATGATCTATTTATTGGAAAAGGATCACAAAATGTAGGAGGCTATCTATGGGATATCTTAACTTGTTTTGGTATTCTCGCTCGTTATGGTTGGGACCTAAAAAATGGAGCTGTTCAAAATCATATAAAATCAAATCTCATCAATAAATATGGCTTTAAATAGAAAGGAAAATAACATGAACGAAAATATCTTACTTGCTATGATTGCAGAACTCAACAAACAGTTGGGTGACAAAACACTCGGAGAGATTGAGTTTAAGGCTCGATGTACTTACCTACAAGAAAAACTAGATCAGAACACACAAGAGCTAGAAATCTATCGCTCTGTCCTCGAATCAGATAAAGATTTGATGGACCTTTTCAACGAAATCAAAAATAAAAATGAGGTGACAAACTAATGGATTATAAATTACAATTTAAATCATTTGACCCTGTTGTGAATGCTACTAAAGTAGCAATTAAACAAAATCATCCTTATCGGGTATTCGAAGAAGTTTTACCAAACAACCGAATGGCAGAGGAAGATTCTACACTAGTCGAAGCGGTGTTAAACATTGTACGGATGGAATTGGACCCATCTGGTGCTATTGTGGCACTGAAAAAAGAGCTTGATAAGTCTGTTGAGGCTAACAAGGTAGCTATTCAAAAAATTCAAGAACTTACTCTTGAAAATGAGAAGAAAGACACTCAAATCCAAAACAACAAAGCTCTTGCGGATTGGTCTGTCCTCGTGGCCGTGACCAACCAAGACAACCCACTTGATCCAACACTCTACAAGCGAGCGCTTGAGCTTGTTGAAACTGCCCAAGTAGGTAAAACATACAAACCGCATGACATCTTCACCCTCGTAGATCCTGATCATACCGAACGATTTAGCGAAGGGAAACAGGTACTTGTGCAAGTAAATTATGATTTTACTTACAACGGCGAATCCATCAAAGACCTCAAAGGTCCTCTTCTTCAAAACGGAAAACTTGCAATCTATAATTGGGAGGTACCAAAAGAAGAGAAGCAGGCAAAACCATCTAAGGATCTTGAAACTCAACCAGTAGCACAGCCTGAATCTTAATGATAGGAGCGTGATTGATGTATCAAGAAGAAGCAGATGGTATTTTTGGGATTATCGAGGTAGTTCGTGATTTTTACGATCACGGAATTGACGAGCATATAATTGTTTTTCTCTTGATGGCCATCGTTGCTCTAGATATCATTCTGGGGGTATCTAGAGCATGGGCTTATCATGAATTTTCCAGCAGAAAATGGAGGAAGGGCCTGGTTAGTCATACAGCTATGATCTTAATTGTGGCAATTGGCTATCCCTTCACGTTATATATGAATCTAGCACCCGTTATTGATGCATTCATCATTTCGATGATGGCAGCTTACGGTTCTAGTATTCTTGCTAGTCTATCAGCATTAGGGGTAGAAATTCCCTTTATCGATCAATATATCCAGAGAAATGTTGATCGTGAAAAATTTCAATTAAAAGAAGGTTTGGAAGAACCTAAGAAGTTAAAAAAAGGAGCAAAGAAAAAATGAATCAAATCACAGGAATCGTAGTTAATTCACTAATGGCTATTTTTGTCGCTTTCGTCGGAATCGCCGTTAAATCACTCAAAGAGTATCTTCTTACTCGTGGTGGCAAAAAGGCATTGGAAGTAGTAGAAATCCTGGCAAAAAATGCGGTAAATGCTACTGAACAAGTGGCAGGTACATTAGGAATTCATGGAGCTGAGAAACTAGAGCATGCTAAAGGCTGCTTGATTAATGGGCTAGAATCTCAAAATATTTATCTGACAAACGAAGAACTTAATACTTTTATTGAGGCAGCTGTGAAAAAAGCTAACGAAGAGTGGAAAAAGTGAGGTATTATTATGGCAACAAGACAAGAAATTATTCAATTTATTATTGATTTAGCAAATTCTGGTATGGGTGTAGATAAGGATGGCTTTGCAGGGACTCAATGCGCTGATCTGCTTACATATCCTGCAAAGATTTTCTTTGGTATTGATCTATGGGGGAATGCTTCAGAGTTACTTGATTCAGCAGAACAAGCAGGATTAGAAGTGCATCGTATGCCTACAGATAAAAATCCTAAAGCTGGTGCATTCTTTACAATGGATGCTTGGTTTGGTGGTGTAAACTTTGGACATTGTGGAGCGGTAATCGAAGATTCAGACGGTTACAGTATGAGAACTGTTGAGCAAAATATCGATGGCAATCTTGATGCTCTTATTGTTGGCGGGCCTGCCCGTTTTAATAGTCGTGGATTCGAAAATGTGCAGGGATGGTTCTATCTTCCATACTCAGATACTCCGTTAAGCGAAAACTTCCAACCGCTTAGCGAAACCCCTAAAAATGATGAAATGGAACTTATCCCAGAGAATGGGACATTTATTGTTGGTGATGCTGCCATCAATGTTCGCCGTGGACCAAGTCTTAATAGTGAGATTGTGGCTGTTTATGATGCTAATGAAAAAGTCCATTATGACTATAAAGGATCAGCAAATGGCTATCGATGGATCTCTTACATCGGTGAGTCAGGTAACCGTAATTACATGGCAATCGGTCAGACAGATGAAGAAGGTAACCGTATCAGCTTGTGGGGGGATTTAGAATAAGGAGGATTTGAATGATTAGATCAAATTCAACTAATCTTAATCGGATAAAAGGTGGAGAAGTAGTTAAACAGGGGGACTTCTCCTCCACTTTTGAATATGAGCTACTTGACTATAAGTATAATAAAATCGATAATCTAGATGGCCAAAATGCTACAATTAAGCTAGCGAACCAAAAAGGTAAGTTAGTAATCAATGCAACCGTAGAAAATTCAAAGGTTAATTTTAAGATTGGAAAAATCTTACCTGCCGGTATTTACCTGGTAGAAGTACAATGTGGAGAGTATGTGTTTCCTAGTGATCAATCTGTAAGATTGGAAGTCACACAATCAACAGAACATTTCAATAACTTAGAAGATATCGAAATGACGCAGCTTGACATCAAAAAAGCTGTTGAAGACTATCTAAAGCGTATTAATTTTGTTGCCTATGATGACAGCACTATAAAGCGTGAAATTAGAGAATTAAAGGATAAGACACAAGGCCAGATTATTGATATTGCCCCTCTTGAAAGCAGAATTGCTAGCCTTGAGAGTAGGACACAAACAGAGACTATAGATCTCGTTCCTTACCTAAAAACAGAAACAGCCTACACATTGTTTCCAACTTACGCAACCCTTCAAGCACAAATGACCTCTAACATCAAGACAAAGCACCTTGAATTGGGTCTTGACTCGTTAATTGAGACTAAATTAAAAAATGGGGATGATCCATATATTACAAACCATCATATTGAAACCTGGTATACAACTAAGGCTGAATTCAACGCTCTGGTATCAAGAGTACAGGCTTTAGAAAATAAAGAGTAATCTACTAAAACTATAAAGTGGTTTGGTATTTCCATTACAATAGACATTTTTTAAAATGTCTGTTATAACAGACAACATGTTATCGTTTTGTCTGAGTAATTGATACCCAAAATGATACCCAGATTTTATAAACATTACATTTTTTTATAACTATTTCATCATGAAAACCTTGAATTAATAAGGCTTTTAATCCTATTTCTAAAAATGTGGTATAGTGTTCATTAAACAAGTTTCTGTTTACCCAATCGCAAAATAA